>OCHN01002034.1_pt1 | contig 14120 bp, 12 predicted proteins | sample 1538911 | NCBI WGS metagenome assembly OCHN01 (sample SAMN04571736, study PRJEB22368) | human gut metagenome | biome: human gut; material: stool | host: Homo sapiens | place: Luxembourg | collected 2013-01-11 | reverse complement strand
ATGCGTATGCCCAGGGCGCTGGCTGCCGGGCTGACAGGAATGGCCTTCGCTCTCTCCGGCGCTGTGATGCAGGGAATTACCAGAAACCCCCTGTCGGACGCCGGTCTTCTGGGGATCAATGCGGGAGCCGGTTTCTTTGTTGCACTGTCCGCAATTCTGTTTCCAGCCGCACCAGACATCGTGAAAACATGCGCCGCCTTTGCCGGAGCCGCTCTTGCGGTATTCATGGTCTACGGTTTCGGTGCCGGCAAACATAGATCCGAATCTTTCCGGTTCATTCTGGCAGGCGCTGCTGTATCAGCCCTGCTTACCGCGTTGAGTCAGGCGGTTTCTCTGGCGTTTGGGATCGTGAAAGCCCTTTCTTTCTGGAGCGCGGGAAGTTTGTCCGGTGTGACATGGCAAAGCTTGAAATTGCTATCCCCGGTGATCCTCTCAGCCAGTGCGCTTGGTTTGCTTTTATCGAGCCGGCTATCAGCGCTGGCACTGGGAGAAGATAGCGCCGCCAGCTTGGGCGTAAATGTCCGCACGGTCAGGCTTTTCGGTATGCTTGTGGTGTTGCTGCTTGCGGGAGCCAGTGTATCGCTCGTGGGAGGCATCGCATTTATCGGTCTTATCGTACCGCATATATCCCGACTTCTTGTGGGAGGTGATTACCGCAGGCTGGTTCCCGTGTCTGCGCTCATGGGCGGCGTTGTGCTGGTGCTGTCGGATATTGCGGCGCGCATGATAAACGCCCCTTTTGATACGCCTGTCGGCGCACTGGTATCCATCCTCGGCGTGCCCGTCTTTTTTGCGCTTACTTTCAGGAAGGAGGGCATGGTCTTATGAAAAAGAAAACCAGGCAGCTCCTTATCCTCAACGGTCTTCTTATCCTGATTGTGGCTGCGGCTATCTTATCCGTTAACAGTGGTTACGCAAGAATTCCCTTCTCGACTGCGGTTCACAGCATATTCCAACCGCATATGGAGGGAACCTCCGTAGTCGTAGCGCAGTTTCGCGTTCCGAGGATCGTCCTCGCCGTTCTATGTGGGATGGGTCTGGCACTTGCCGGATGCGTTATGCAGACTGTCACGGGTAATCCGCTGGCCGATCCGGGGATATTGGGCATAAACGCAGGGGCGGGATTTGCCGTTATGCTGTTCCTGACATTTTTCCCTGGACTGCATATATGTACCATGGCATACCAGCCGATATTTGCCATAGCGGGCGGGCTTTGCACAACAGGACTGCTGTATCTTTTTGCAAAGAGGAATGGAAAACTCCTCCCAATATATTTTCTGTTGGGCGGCATCGGGCTTGCGTCCCTATTTTCTTCTTTTATGCTGATCATGGCCGCGAACATGGACAACAGCAGCTATCAGCTCGTGGCAAGATGGCTGGCAGGAAATATTTGGGGAACGAGCTGGCATCAGGTTCTTGCCCTGTTGCCCTATATGCTCATACTGGTTCCTTTTCTTCTTACAAAGACGAACATACTGGATATTCTGCTCTTAGGAGAGAATACTGCCATTTCTCTGGGGATAGCCGTAGAGAGGGAGTTGAGACTGCTCCTGATTGCATCGGTGGCTCTTACCTCTGCCTGCGTTGCCGTCAGCGGAGGGATCGGTTTTGTGGGACTGGTAGCGCCGCATATAGCACGAAGGTTGATCGGAGGCAGACACCACGCCCTTATGCCTGCCTCCATGCTGCTGGGGGCGCTGCTGTTGCTTTTGGCAGACACGCTGGGACGGTCTGCCTTTCAGCCGAGGGAGATCCCGGTTGGTATCGTGATCTCCGTGCTTTCGGCTCCGTATTTTCTGTTCCTGCTCCGCAGGTATTTTTAAGGGAGGATGTCTATGCTTTCACATATGCAGGCAAAGGGTTTGTCTGCCGGATATAACGGGGAGGCTGTCTTCAGGGGGCTTGACTTAAAAATCCCTGAAGGCAGCATAACCACCTTGATAGGCTCCAACGGCTCTGGAAAATCCACCATACTGAAGACACTGTGCCGGATCATTTCCCCGGATTCCGGCGCAGTATACCTTGATGGCGAAGCGATCCACGAAATGCCGACAAAGCGTGTTGCCCAGAGACTTGCGCTGCTGCCGCAGGGAGCGCAAGCCCCTGCCGGCATCACAGTCGGCGACCTTGTGGAATACGGGCGTTTTCCTTACAGGTCGGCGCTAAGCGGTCTCGGCGAAAAGGATCGGGAGATCATTCAGTGGGCTCTTGCCAGTACAGGCATGAGTTCCCTTGAACATAGAGAAATGGAGAAGCTTTCGGGAGGTCAACAACAGCGGGCATGGATCGCCATGGCGTTGGCTCAGAAAACAGGGTTGCTGTTTCTGGATGAACCCACGACCTATTTGGACATCTCGCACCAACTGGATATATTGTACCTTCTGCGCCGCCTCAACCGGGAAAATGGTGTTACCATCGTAATGGTTCTTCATGATTTAAATCATGCCATCATGTTTTCAGACTATTTGGTGGCGATCAAAGACGGGACACTGCACAGCGCAGGTACGCCGCAAGAGGTTATTACCCAGCAGGCGTTGCGGGAAATCTTTGATGTAGAAGCGGAGGTCATTACACATCCGGTATTAAATGTGCCGGTATGCCTTCCCTTCAGGATAACGGAGCAGAACAAAAAAACAGGAGGTTCAAACACATGAAAAAAGGTTTGCGATCAGTGCTGTTCTCCGTGCTGGTGGGTGCGCTGCTGCTGTGCGCCGGATGCGGCAAATCGGGAGACATCTACACGGCGGGCGTTTATACGGCTTCCGCTGAAGGTTATTCCGGTCCGGTTACCGTAGCGGTAGAGTTTGACGGGAGCAGCATATTGTCTGTACATGTCCTATCTCACAGCGAAACAGTAAATATCTCAGACCGCGCAATAGATGAACTCCCTTCTCGGATCGTGGAGGCGCAGACCTGGGATGTGGATGCCGTTTCATCTGCAACATTTACCAGCGATGCCATTCGTGAAGCGGTCAGAGATTGCCTCGCGCAGGCGGCACTCCGATGAACCATTTGCGTTGCAAAGGATATTTTGCGGTGATAGAATGGGTGAGATGAAGGGCAAGTCAAAAAATCAGCCATAGCTGCTGTTTTAAGTGCTTTTCCAGCGAAGTGCCGCAGGCATTTCGCTGGAGATTCCATATATGGCTGTATGAACTCCCTTCCATGCGCAAAAGAATATCGCGAACCCTCCAGGCAAGGGTATATGTGTTTAGTATAAAATGTGTCACTCCCATTGACAAACCCAATATGCTCGGTTATAATATACCAGTAGTATATACCAGTAGTATATACCGGCGGTATATTTGGAGGTTGGCAATGGAACGAGCGGAAACCCAAAGGAAGATCCTTGAGATTGGAAAAAAAGAATTCCTGGAAAAAGGCTTCAAGGACGCATCTCTAAATAAAATCGTCGCGGAGGCAGGCTTCACGAAGGGTGCCTTCTACGGCTACTACCCGGATAAGACCGCTCTGTTTGAAGACCTTGTGGGCGAGACCGCAAGCGAGCTGCTCACCCGCTTCAAGGCGGCACAGGATGATTATTTTGACCTTGTCCCGGAGGGGAGAGCAAAAGACAGTCTGGAGCTTTCCACCCAGCACCTGCATGAGCTTGTCGCGTTCATGTACGACCATTTCGACGAATTCAAGCTGATTCTCTGCCGGGCGGAGGGAACGGGCTACGCGGATTTCATCGAGGTGCTGGTGGAGCTGGAGGTCGATCGATCCGAAGAATACTACGCCCTCCTCAGAAAAAACGGTATGCTCTCCGGGAGCATGACTCATCAGCTCCATCACATGATCACAAGAGCCTACTTTACGGCGGTGTGTGAAACCATCGTCCACGATATGCCGAGAGAGGAAGCCATGAAATACGTCGATGAACTGGCCATCTTTTTCCACTCCGGCTGGAGCGGACTTTTAAGGCTCGAATGAGCCTTAAAAAAGTAACTGTCGGTTAGTTGCCTCTAACCGATGCGGCGCATCCTCCAACAAATCCATACATTTTAAGAAAGGAACACGGAATATGAGCAAACAGAAAAAAGCAAAGCAGCCGCCGGTGCTGGGCAGGCTGCTGGAATACGCCGGAGGGCATAAGTGGCTGTCCGTCTTGGGCTGCGGGCTGTCCGGCGTTTCGGCGGCGGTCGGTATTTTCCCGTTCGTCTTTGTCTGGTACGCAGCCCGGGGCATTTTGACGCCGGGAGGTGGCGTTTCGGCAGGGCTTGCCCGCTACGGCTGGTATGCGCTGGCGGCGGCGCTTCTGAGCGCGGCGATCTATTTCGCCGGGCTCATGTGCACGCACCTTGCGGCCTTCCGGGTAGCGACAAATATGCGAAAGGCGGCGGTCGCCCATCTCATTGACCTGCCGCTGGGGTACTTTAACGCCAACCTCACGGGGCGGCTGCGCAAGCAGATCGACGACAACGCGGCGCTGACAGAAACGCTCCTTGCCCACACCATCCCCGACGCGGTGGGCGGGATCGTAACGCCGATACTGGCGGTGGGACTGCTCTTCGTCTTTGACTGGCGCATGGGGCTCGCCTGCCTGATCCCCATGATCATCGGGCTTGTCTGCCTGATGAGCATGATGACCGGGACGGGCATGAAGTTCTTTGAGGAATACCAGCGGGCAGGAGAGCGCATTTCCGCCGAGGCCACGGAGTATGTCCGGGGCATCCCGGTGGTGAAGGTATTCCAGCAGACGGTTTACTCCTTCAAGAGCTTTCATGCCGCCATCCTCAGCTACCGCGACCTTGCCAGCGGCTACGCCATGATGTGCCGTATGCCCTACACCCTGCTTACAGTAGTGCTGAACGCCATGTTCCTGTTTCTCATGCCCTTGGGGATGGTTCTCATCGGCGGCGCGGCAGACGGCTGGGCAGTGCTGGCCGATCTGGTGTTTTACATCTTCTTCGCGCCCCAGCTTGCCTTTATGATGGAGCGGCTGATGTACGCGGTCAATGCACAGATGGAGGCCGCCGAGGCAGTGAACAAGCTGGAAGCGATATTGAAGGAGTCGCCCCTTCCCGAGCCTGCGGCGGACAGCGGAAGCAAGCCCGAAGACAGCGGCATTTCCTTTGAGAATGTCACCTTTTCCTATGACGGCGCGGACAGGCCCGCGCTGACGAATGTGAGCTTCCACCTGCCGCAGGGAGAGGCGTGGGCGTTGGTGGGCCCCTCCGGCGGTGGCAAGACCACCATCGCCCGGCTGATCCCGCGCTTTTTCGATGTGCAGGCAGGGGCAGTGCTCCTGGGCGGACGGGATGTGCGCAGCATCCCCACCGCGGAGCTCATGGAGCAGATCTCCTTTGTCTTTCAGGAGGTGCGGCTCTTTAAGAAGAGCATCCGAGACAACATCCGCGCCGCCCGGCCGGACGCAACCGAGGCGGAGATATTACACGCGGCACAGCTTGCCCAGTGCAGCGATATTCTGGAAAAGACGCCGGGCGGGCTGGACGCCGTGATCGGCGCCAAGGGCGTGTACCTCTCCGGCGGTGAGATGCAGCGCATTGCGCTGGCAAGGGCGATTTTAAAGGACGCACCCATCGTTGTGCTGGATGAGGCCAGCTCCTTTGCAGACCCCGAGAACGAGGCGAAGATACAGAAGGCCTTCGAGGCGCTGATGAAGGGCAAAACCGTGTTGATGATCGCCCACCGTCTGTCCACGGTGCGGAACATGGATCGCATCCTCGTCATCCGGGACGGCGAGATCGCCGAGGAAGGAAAGCACGACGAGCTTCTTGAAAAGGGCGGCGTATACGCCGCTATGTGGGAGGAATACCAAAAGGCCGCGCAGTGGAAGGTAGGAGGTGCCGCATGATCGAACGCATCCGCAAAAAATACGCCATGACGGAGAAGGGCGCAAGGGACTATGTGTCCGCCGTGTTCTGGTCCGTACTGGTCAACATCAGCAAAATGCTGCCGGTGGGCGTGCTGGCCACGGCGCTCTCCGGCATCGTAGAGGCACTGACAAACGGCACCGACCCAAGGGCGGGGCTTACGCGCTTTCTGATCGCGGGCGTCCTTGTCCTCGCCGCGCTCTTTGTGACCTTTCTGATCCAGTACAAAGCCCTATACGAAGCCACCTACCGGGAGAGTGCCAACCGCCGCATCCGGCTGGCGGAGGTGCTGCGCCAGCTCCCACTGTCCTTCTTCGGAAACCGTGACCTGACCGACCTGACCACCACCATCATGGGGGATACGGAGACGCTGGAAAAGGCATTCTCCCACTTTTACCCCGCCATGCACGGCGCGCTCATCTCCACGGCGCTGATTTCCGCAGGCATGCTGCTTTACGACTGGCGGATGGCACTGGCTCTTTTGTGGGTGGTGCCTGCGTCGCTGCTGATGGTCTATCTCTCCCGGCGCATGGAAAAGCGGCATATAAAAAAGGGTCTCGTCACTCGCCGCGCGGCCACTGACGCCATGCAGGAGGTGTTGGAGTGCGCGCCGGAGATCAAGGCGTGCAACCAGAAGGCGCGGTATATCGCCGACCTGAACCGCAGGCTGGACGAGGCGGAGCAGGACACCATCCGGGGCGAGCTGTTCACAGGCTCCGTGGTCACAGCGGCACAGTCCTTCCTAAAGCTGGGCATCGCCACCACCGTCCTCACGGGAGTAACGCTGATGAGCCGCGGCGGCCTGTCGCTGATCCCGTTTCTGATGTTCCTTATCGCCGCCACCCGTGTATATGACCCCATCGGCTCCATGTTTGCCAACATGGCCGCGGTTTTCGCCTGCGAGGTGCGCATCGAGCGTATGCAGGAGATCGAGAACGAAAAGCGCATGACCGGACTGACCGAATATGATCCTGACGGCTACGACATCCGCTTTGAGCACGTGACCTTTGCCTACCGGGAAAAAGAGGACGTGCTAAGAGACGTTTCCTTTACGGCAAAGCAGGGGCAGGTGACGGCACTGGTGGGTCCCTCCGGCGGCGGCAAGTCCACGGCGGCCAGGCTGGCAGCCCGCTTCTGGGATCCGGCGGAGGGAACGGTGCGGCTGGGCGGCGTGGATGTGTCCACGGTGGACGGCGAGGCACTGCTGAAAAACTACGCCATCGTATTTCAGGATGTGGTGCTGTTTGCGGATACCGTGATGGAAAACATCCGCCTCGGCAAGCGGGACGCCACCGACGAGGAGGTGCTGGCGGCGGCGAAGGCGGCGCAGTGCGACGCCTTTGTATCCAAGCTGCCGGACGGCTACCATACCTTGATCGGGGAAAACGGCTCCCGGCTCTCCGGCGGTGAGCGGCAGCGCATCTCCATTGCCCGCGCCATCTTGAAGGACGCGCCGGTGATTTTGCTGGACGAGGCCACGGCCTCGCTGGATGTGGAAAACGAGACGGCGGTGCAGGCGGCGCTGTCCGGGTTGATCAAGGATAAGACGGTGCTCATCATTGCGCACCGCATGCGTACCGTCATGAACGCCGATCAGATCGTCCTGCTCTCCGGCGGCCGCGTGGTTGAGATGGGTTCTCCGGCGGAGCTGCTGAAAAAAAACGGCCTGTTCCGCCACATGGCACAGCTCCAGAGCGAGAGCATGGAGTGGACGGCGTAGAAAGTTGCGGGATAAACAGGATTCCGAATGCAATATTGGAAAACAAAGTATCGAAAACAAGGAGGCGTTTATGAAAGAAACAAATAAATGGTCTGTCAGGGATGTGATCACCACAGTGCTGCTTTCGGTGGTACTGATCGTGATCCAGCTCGTTATCAATATGGTCTGCATGGCCAACGACTTTGTCAGCATGGTGCTGTCGGTGGGGATCACCATGTTCCTCTGCGCGCCGGTCTATATGCTCATGGTCAGCCGGATCGGAAAGCGTTTTGTGACGCTGATCTATATGACGATCCTCGGCGTGATTTTCCTGCTGATGGGCAACTGGTTCTTGCTGCCTTATTATGTTCTCGTGGGAATCCTCTGCGAGGCGATTCTCTGGAAGGAAGGCTCCTGCCAAAAGCCGAAACGGCTGACCGCCGCCTGGACGGTGGCGAGCCTGCTGTACAACGGGGTCAATCTGCTGCCCATCTGGTTCTTCTGGGACACCTACTACGATTTTGCGCTGGCAAGCGGTATGGAGCAGAGCTACATCGATTCCTATGTGCGTTACTACACCTCTCCCGGCTGGCTGGCCTTTATTCTGCTGTATACGACGCTGATGGGCTTTTTGGGCTGCATGGTGGGCAGTCGGCTGATCCGCAGGCATTTTCAGAAGGCCGGCGTTCTATGAGAGCGGACGCATCCTTTGCGGTGCCGGTCAAGCTGTGGGCGCTGCTGTGCGTCTTTGCCGGAGTAACCATCGGCGGGAATGTGCTGCTTACCTGCATCCTGACCGGCGGCGCGCTTCTTTATCTCGTCTTACAGCGGAACTTCCGCCTTGCCGCGTCCTATGGCTGCTTTTATCTGCTGCTGGTGCTTCTGCTGTACGGTATCCGCTTCCACGGGCTGCGCATGCCGGTCTTTTCGGAATTTTATGTTCTGATGTTCTGGAATCTGTCGCCAATCTTTCTGGTGTCCTGGGATCTGATCACCACGCCGCCGGGGATGCTCTCCGCGTTCTTATCCCGCCTCCGTATGCCCACCCCGTTCATTCTCGGGCTTCTTGTGGTCTTTCGCTTCTTCCCTACCATGCGGACGGAACTGAAAGGTGTAGGCAGGTCCATGAAAAACCGAGGGCTGACCGCGGCGGGGCAGCTGCTCGCGCATCCCGTGCAGAGCATGGAGTATGTGCTGGTTCCGTTTCTTCTTCGGGTGTTGCAGCTTGCCGATCAGCTTTCCGTTTCCGCCGTTGCAAGGGGCGCAGAACGTCCGGGCGTGCGCGGCAGCTATTATGAGAAAAGGATCGGGGCGCGGGATCACATCGCGGCAGCCGCATGTGCGATAGTCACGGCTTCCTATTTGGTTTTGGAAAGGAGCATGGCATGATCGAGCTTACACGCGCTTCTTTTCAATACGAAAACTCAGACAGAGGCGTACAGGACATTTCCCTTTCGGTAAAAAGCGGCGAATGCGTCGTGCTGACGGGGCTCTCCGGCTGCGGCAAGACCACCGTGACAAGGCTTGCCAACGGGCTTGCGCCGTCCTATTACCCCGGAGTTTTCAGCGGGAGCGTAAAGATAGACGGCAAGGACATATCCGCGCTTTCCACGTGGGAGATCGGGCGTTTGGTGGGAAGCGTTTTTCAGGACCCCAAAAGCCAGTTCTTTTCCTCCGAGCTTGCCGGAGAGGTCGCCTTTCCCTGCGAGAATTACGGCCTGTCCGCCCGGGAGATACGGGAGAGGACGGACGCCGCCATAGAGGCGTTGAAGCTGTCCCATTTGAAAGACAGGGCAGTTGACGTCCTCTCAAGCGGAGAAAAGCAGCGGGCGGCTATTGCGTCCGTATATGCCATGAAGCCAAAGGTCTTTGTGTGCGACGAGCCGACGGCCAACCTCGATGCCGCCGGGACGAGGCAGCTTGCGCAGACCCTTCGGCAGCTCAAGGCACAGGGCTTTACCCTGCTCCTCGCGGAGCATCGGATCGACTGGCTGATGGGGATCGCAGACCGGTTTTTATATCTACGAGACGGCAGAATAGCGGCCGAGTATACACCGGAGGACTTACTCCTTCTGCCGGAAGCAGACATCTTGGGCATGGGTCTGCGCTCTCCGCACGAGGGAAAGAGCCTTTCCGCTCCCTCCGTATTAGACGAAAGCCCTGCCGTCTTGAGGACAGCAGGGCTCTCGAAAAGAATAATCAAAGAAGTTATTTTTGAGGATATTTCCCTCTCCTTTCCGAAAGGCAAGGTGACCGCCATAACGGGGCAAAACGGCGCGGGGAAAACCACCCTTGCGCAGATCCTCTGCGGGCTGACAAGGCAGACAAGGGGACATATCCTGATAGACGGGAAAAAAGCAAGAGCGGCAGTCCGGCACAGGGAGATTTATTACTGCGGCAACGACACGTCAACGCAGTTCTTTACGGCGAGCGTGGCGGAGGAGCTGCTGCTGAATACCAGATTGACGGAAGAAAGCAAAAACCGTGCAAGGATCCTGCTCAAAGAGCTTGGACTTTATGAGTACAGGGACGCGCACCCGTCCGCCCTGTCCGGCGGGCAGAAGCAGCGGCTTGCCATTGCCTGCGCCATCTTTTCCGGCCGCAGGATATTGATACTCGATGAGCCCACCAGCGGACTTGATGGGCAGAATATGCGCCTGATCGCAGAAAGGCTGAAAGGCGAAGCGCGGAACGGCAGAACCATTCTCGTGATCACCCATGATAAGGAGCTGATCGAGAGCTGCTGCGATAACATTGTGGAGGTCGGTACAAAGCCCGGCGAGGTACAGTGAATGCCTTTTGCCATTGAGCCAAAACGGGGCAAATGCACGAATGTTACTTTGCGTTGCTTGCCACGACGGTGTTGTTACTGCTTATACGAGTCTTTCCGCCTATGCGGAGCTGCCCTCAATCGCGGACGGCTACTGGAAAATGGTAGATCGAAACCCGGGAACGAGCGCATACACAAATGTTTCCCTGTGCGTATACGATGAGGCAACAGGTGCCGCATACCTCTTGACAGTGGATATCTAACGATAAGCAGCAGCCCCCCGGACGTTTCGTTGTCCAGGGGACTGCTGCTTATATCGTGATCGAAGTGCGGCACGGAATTTCCGGTTGATACGACCCACGCTGCCTCAGTTTACAAACGATGCGTTTCCCAGCCGGTAGTACCGGCAACCATCCTCCTCGTACCACTCAAACGTACCCACCACGGTGATCTCCGCCCCCAGCTCCGGATACTCATCGGGATAGACGGGCTCTCCGGCGAGGGCAAACTCCAGCCCTTGTGCGCAGCAGGCGGTGGCATCGGCAATCATGCAGGCAAAGAACATTTTGTCCGGGATAAAAGCACCGTTTTCGTCGGTGGCCTGGTATATGGTGAACTGTCCCTGCATTTTGACGGTTTTTCCGATGTAGTTATCTGGGAAGGAGATCATGCTGTTGACCTCGGAATAGACCATGATGCCGCTGAGTGCGGTCAGGTCAATGTCGAGCGCGGCGGTGTCTTCTGCATCCTCCGCAGCGGGCTTTTGTGCGGTGTCCTCATGGCCGCAGGCGGCGAGAGTGCAGAGCAGCAGGGCTGCCAACAGCACGCATAATAGTTTTTTCATCTGCGAAGACCTCCCAATACCGTGCCTGCCAGCCATGACAGGCCGAAAGCGCCGATCTGAACGGCGACGATGGTGGAGCCTACCGGCGTACCGGCGAGAATGGACGCCAGAATACCGAGCAGCGCACAGAAAACCGAAAGAACTGCCGCGCAGATGGTCACGCTGCGAAAGCTCTTGAACATCCGCATGGCGGACAGTGCCGGGAAGATCACCAGTGCGGAGATCAGCAGGGAACCCACAAGGTTCATCGCCAGCACGATGATGACCGCAACGACGACGGCGATCAGTAGGTTGTAAAGCCCCGCCTTCGTGCCGGTCGCCCTTGCGAAGCTCTCGTCAAAAGTCACGGCGAAGATCTTATTGTAGAACAGGATGAACACCGCTACGACCAGCACCGACATTCCCACGCACAGCCATACCTCTGCGGGGGACAGCGTCAGAATGGAGGTGGAGCCGAACAGCGTGCTGCACACATCGCCCGAAAGATTGGACGAGGTGGAGAAAATGTTCATCAGAAGATACCCGATAGCCAGTGCTCCCACCGAGATCATGGCGATGGCGGCGTCGCCCTTGATCTTCGTATTCTGCCCGGTGCGCAGGAGCAGCACGGCACTGAGGATGGTAATGACCATGACAAGGGGCATTTTGTTGGTGAGCTGCATCACGGCGGCAATCGCCATTGCGCCGAACGCCACATGGGACAGACCGTCACCGATGAAGGAAAACCGCTTCAGCACCAGCGTCACACCCAGCAGGGAGGAGCAAAGCGCGATCAGTACACCGACAATGAGGGCATAGCGGACAAAGGGGTATGCCCAATAGAGAGCCAGCTTTTCCAAGATAGCAGTCATTGGCTGTCACCGCCTTTCTTCATGTCAAACAGCCGCCCTTGCGGGCTTTGGAGATAGTCCGCCCTTGTCCCAAAGAAAACAGTGTCGCCAATATGCAGAATATGGCTGGCGTATCGGACGGCGGCAGCCACATCGTGAGAGATCATGATCACGGTGATGCCGTCCTCACGGTTGAGCTTTTCAATGAGCGTATACATTTCCGCCGTCACCTTGGGGTCAAGTCCCGAAACAGGCTCATCAAGAAGCAGCATTTTTTGCGTGGCGCACAGTGCGCGGGCAAGCAGCACCCGCTGCTGCTGTCCGCCGGACAGCTCCCGATAGCACCGCCTTGCGAGCCGGGTGATCTGCATTTTCTCCATGGCGTCCACCGCAAGTTTCTTTTCTTCTTTATTATAAAAAGGACGGCTGCCGCAGCGTCCCTGGCATCCGGAGAGAACGATCTCTCTCACGGCTGCCGGGAAGTCCTTTTGTACCACTGTCTGCTGCGGCAGATAGCCGATCTCGTTTTTCCTCAGCCCATCGCCCGTCAAAATTCTGCCGCTGATGGGGGCCTGCAAGCCGAGGATCGTTTTCATAAGGGTACTCTTGCCGGAGCCGTTTTCCCCTACGATGCAGAGATAGTCGCCTGCCAGGAGCTCAAAGGTGAGGTCTTGGAGAACGGGTCGTCCATCGTAGCCGGCACAGAGATTTTGACAAGTGAGCTGAGCCATAGACCTACCTCCTTACCCCAACGCTTCCTTCAGCACGGAGAGATTTTTCTCCATAACGGAAAGGTAGGTGGCGCCGTTTGCCACGTCCTTGGAGGTGGTGGACTGCATGGAATCCATGGTCAGCACCTTCTGCTTCTTCCCGGCGGTGTTCTGGACGATGGTTTCCGCGATCCTGTGCTGTGCGCCCTCGATGGTCAGCACGCAGGGAAGTCCCAGCTCGTCCACCTTCTTGGCAAGGAACGAAACGGTTTCAAAGCTGGCCTCGGTTTCGGCAGAGCAGCCCGCAAAGGCGGCATAGTAGCGCAGGCCGTAATCATCCACCAGATAGCGGAACGGGAAACGGTCGCCAAACAAAACGGTCTTATGGGCCGCACCGTCCACAGCCGCCTTATAGTCTGCGTCAAGGGCGGCCAGCTTGTCCCTATACGCCGCGGCGTTGGCGATATAGGTGTTCTTGTTGTCCGGGTCGATGGCACACAGCGCATCCGCAATCGTCACGCAGAGTGTCTGGGCGTTCTTCAGGGACAGCCAGACATGCTCGTCTTTTTCCTCCCCATGGTCATGCCCCATCAGCTCGTCAAGGATGTCCTCTGCGGAAAGCGCGTCCTTCACAAAAAACGGATTGGTCTTGCCACTCATCAGCGCATCGAAGCCGTCGTTGCCGAAGTAGATATGGAAATGCTCCGCCTCGCCCGGCTCGTGGCCGTGGTCGTTGAACTGCACATATTTGGGCGCATCGGCACTGGTGGTTTCGAACTGATAACGGACGCTGCGGATCTTGCCCTCGTCATTCCGCTTCGGCTGATAGCCGGCATAGGTGTATTCAGCGGAAACGGTTTTTCCGTCTGCATAAGTGAAGGTGATGTTGTTTCCTTCAATCGAAATCTTTTCGGCGTCGCATTGCCACGAGGTCTTGTACTTCTCCAAATAGGTGTCCTTTGTGGTCGAGCTGTCCTCGTCCTCCTCCGCCCTGTGTTGGCAGAATTTGTCCAGGTCGCCGTTCAGCAGATAGGGGTGCAGGGACTTCCACGCACCGGCGAAATCCGAGAGGGTGCGATCCCTGATGTTATCCTCTGTGAGCTGTTCATCGTGGCTGTGGCCGTGGTCGTGACCGTCCTCCTGCATACCCTCAACGGTCTCCTCCGTTTTCACGGAATCACCCAGGACCTCCAGCAGATTGATGACCTTCATGTTCTTGTTGGCGGCGTTTTTCAGAGCATTTTCCACCCAGCCGTCGGACTCGCCGCCCACATAGACGAAGAGGTCGCAGTCGGAGATCTTGACAATATCATCGGCGGTGGGCTGATAGCTGTGCAAGTCAACGCCGTTGTCCAGCAGCATGGTGACCTCGGCGTTATCCGCCTTGTCGCCCAGGATCGCCCTGACCCAATCGTATGCGGGGAAGATGG
>OCHN01002023.1_pt1 | contig 14201 bp, 11 predicted proteins | sample 1538911 | NCBI WGS metagenome assembly OCHN01 (sample SAMN04571736, study PRJEB22368) | human gut metagenome | biome: human gut; material: stool | host: Homo sapiens | place: Luxembourg | collected 2013-01-11 | reverse complement strand
GCCTGGTACTCAACGCACTCCTCGGTAAGCTTTCTGTCAAGTTCTACGAGGTATTCCTCATCGGCGAGGACCCGTGTTACCGCCTGCTTTCCGGCGGATTTGATTATGTCCGGGATTTTGTCGCGGACTAGTTTGTTGTGAGTTATTGTTGGCATTTTGAGGCTCCCTGTTTTGTAAACCTTTGTTAATGTTATTATAGCACGAGAAAGTTAAAATTGCAATATATAATTGTCCCACAAATAAATTTGCTACACATTTTGTGTCAATAACAACAAAAAAACACAAAAGGCATTGACAAGTATGCTTGGAAATGTTATAATACTTTTGACAAGGACACTTGGAATATGAAAGGTGGATAATCATGACCAAAGAAGAAATACTGGCAAAAGGGCGCGCAGACAACAAGGACAACGACCCAATCGAGATAGCTGTATCAAGAAGATCCATTATGTTCGGAACATTTGTCGGAATCATTCTATGTATGGCGCTGTTCTTTATCAAATGGCTTACAACCAAACAAGTTGATTTTGGACTATGGGCACTTGTGTTCGCGTCTTCCGGCGCAGAAATGATATTCCGTGGCAAGAAACTAAGTCAAAAGAAACCTCTTATCGGAGGAATAGTGTGCGTTTCTCTGGCGTCGATTGCCTGCTTGGTTTATGTGATACTGTTAATTGCAGGGGTGCAGTGATATGGACGAACAGCTCAAACTAAAAAATAACCTGAAACAGCTGCGCACCGAAAGAAAACTGTCGCAGACAGAGCTTGGTAAAATAGTCGGAGTATCGAAAAACTCGATAAGCTCTATCGAAACCGGGCAATACTGCCCGACAGCCAAACTTGCGCTATTACTTTGTATAGCGCTTGACGTAAAATTTGAGGATCTATTCTATTTTGACGACTGATTTTCTGTGGAGGTAACACATGGTAGTAGCCTTAGATGTAAATAAAAATCGTGTTCATATCGACAATACAATAGCACGGGAAAGCTATTTCTGCCCCTGCTGCGGCGGAGAACTGATAAGAAAAATGGGTGAGGAAAGACAACACCATTTTGCACACAGGCAGAACACCGAATGCTCAGACAGCTGGGCTGGTTCTTATGATATGTCGGAATGGCACCAGCAGTGGCAGAGCTGCTACCCTGTATGCAATCAGGAGATACAGCTGAACCTCGGCAAAGTGCGCCACAGAGCCGATGTACTTGCTGAAAAGACAGTTGTCGAGTTTCAGCACAGCCACATTACAATGACGAATTTCAGCAACCGGAACTACTTCTACACCAGCCTTGGATATAAGGTGGTATGGCTGTTCGACCTGCGCGAGGAATACTCCTCCGGAAAGCTGAAACGTGCCGACGGCAGTTCTGCCGGCTTTGTGTGGAGCCGTCCGCTTTCTGCTCTGAAAAACTTCGAACTGCGAACAAGTCAGGCAGACATTTTCTTTCAGCTCTCCGACGATGACGATTCGATTATAAGAGTGGCGAACGAATCGCCCTCGTTTGAACATTTTACGGCTGCAAAATGGTACAGCAAGGAACAGTTTCTTATTTATACGGGCTGCGAGCCGCCCTGCCTGCAAAGCATTGAAACAGACAGAGATTACATAAGTTTCTGCGAAAAATACAACATTCACCTTGACCCGGACCAGGAGCGTGCTGTTGAAACGATAAACGGCGCAATACTGCTTATTGCAGTTCCCGGCAGCGGAAAGACGACCGTTCTTTCGGCAAGACTGGGATATATGATACTTTGCAGGGGGATTTCTCCGAAAAATATACTTACACTGTCATATACAAAGAATTCTGCAAAAGACATAACAGACAGGCTATGCAAAATGTTCGGCAGCGAATTTGCCGATACGGTCAAGGTCAAGACGGTAAACAGCCTTGCTGCCGAAATCAATACAAGGTTCTGGAAAACAAACCCCAATATCAGATCTCTCGAAATCGCCGATGAAAAAACTACATTTCCAATAATTAAGAAAATACTCAAAGAAAGAGGCACAGAATATCCGAACGATTCTGAGATACGGGACGTAATTTCGACGATATCCAAAAACAAGAATCTGATGAAAGACGAAAGTCAGATGAGCGAATACGAAAATTACGTATTGAAAAAATACCAGAATGAACTGGAAAACAAGTGGCTGATGGATTTCGATGACCAGATCAGGTACGCTCTCAAGCTACTGACCGAACGCCCCGGACTTCTTGCGGAATACCAGCAGCGATACCAGTATATGTGCGTTGATGAAGCGCAGGATCTTTCGAAATTACAGAACACATTTATCCGTACTCTCTGCGGACATACGGACAAAAACAACATCTTTATGGTCGGCGACGAAGACCAGAGCATTTATGGGTTCAGAGGCGCTTTTCCCGATTCCCTGCTGAGTTTCAGCCACGACTACCTTAATCCACACACGCTGTTTCTGAGCCGCAATTATCGTTCTTCAAAGGAGATCGTGGAGCTATCCGCTAAATTCATCAGTAAAACTGCCGGAAGATATGACAAGGATATCACAGCCGTCCGCGGAAATGTCGGAAAAGTAAAGTTCATCAATGTGCAGGACCGTGCTGAACAGTTCAGCAAAATAATCGAAGCAGCCAAGAATCCCGGTGAACCGATCGCCGTCATATACCGCTCGAATGACAGTTCAGTGCCGCTGATCGACCTTCTTCTCCGCGAGGGCATTCCTTTTTCAGCGTATTCAAGCAGAAACGAACAGCGTTTTTTCAGCAGCCGTGCTGTTGAGGATGTAAAAGCATTTCTTACATATACGCTAAACGAACATGACAAGAACGCATTCATGCAGATATACCACAAATGCGGCTGCTGGCTGGATAAGCGTTCAGCTGAATATGCCTACAAAAGGAGCTACAGAGAAAGAATTTCTATAACAGAAGCCCTGATTAAAAATGGTGAAAGGTTCTTGCCGCTAAAACCCAAGGCAGAGGAATTCAAAGAACTTATAACCGATGCTCAAAACTCGGAGACGGTTCAGGCAATAGAGGCTTTCATGTACAGCGGATATCTCAGATATTTGCAGGAAAAGGGCGTAGATACCAATAAGCTTGATATCCTGCTGATGCTCGCTGAAAATGAACCGGATAAGTCCCGTTTTCTGGAACGGCTGGAACAGCTTAAAGGCAGCGCTGACTATCGTGCCGAAGACAGCCGGGTCATTCTCACTACGGCTCATTCCAGCAAAGGTCTGGAGTTCGATACGGTTTACATTGTCGATGTTGCGGACGGATTATTTCCGAGCGTTGAGTATAACGATGCAATACTTGACAGCGAAACCTATTCAGAGTATCTTGAGGAACGGAGAATGTTCTATGTTGCTATGACCCGCGCGAAAAATTCATTGAATGTTTTTTCTATAAAAGGTATGAATTCTTTGTTCTGCAAGGAGCTACAATCGACAAAATAAGACAAATACGCGCCATTTATATAAGGTCACCTCTAAAAACCTTGTTTGAGAGAAAATGTGTATAGCACACCGCCTGCTTCTTCAAACCTCCTCGTAAGGCATACAGCCTTACTTCGTCGGCTTTCATCGCATTCGGCGCACTCTACCCATTTTCCCTTTTCAAACCGGTTTTTAGAGGTTCCCATAAAAAAATACTCTTTTTTCTGACATTCCTTGAAAACATGACTTTTTTGTGATATAATGTATTTAACTATACTTCTGGAGGATCATGTTATGTCAGTTGACACAAAAAAGGAGCAGGAGCGAGATGAACTCCATCGAGCTATCTGGGCAATTGCGGACGAATTACGCGGAGCCGTTGACGGCTGGGATTTCAAGAATTATGTTCTTGGCACAATGTTTTACAGATACATCTCCGAGAATTTCACATATTACATAAACCACGGTGAAACTGAAGCTGGCAATGCTCATTTCGACTATACGAAAATATCCGATGATGAAGCTGAGGAAGCGCGCGACGGTCTGGTGCAGGAGAAAGGTTTCTTCATTCTTCCCAGTGAACTTTTCTGCAATGTCAGAAGTCGTGCCGAAACTGATAAGGAATGGGCAAAAGAGCACCTCAACGAAATACTTGAAAAAGTATTCAGGGATATTGAAGGCTCTGCTAAAGGAAGTGCAAGCGAAGCGAATTTTGCCGGTCTGTTTGATGATTTCGATGTCAACTCAAACAAACTAGGTGCAACAGTTGAAAAGCGAAACGAAAAGCTCACAAAACTGCTTTCGGGAATTGCAAAAATGAACCTGGGCAGCGTCAAGAATCACGACATTGACGCTTTTGGCGACGCATACGAATTTTTAATGACAATGTATGCAAGTAATGCCGGCAAATCCGGCGGTGAGTTTTTCACACCCGCAGATGTTTCAGAGCTGCTCACAAGGCTTGGCACTGTCGGAAAGACCACGATCAACAAAGTGTACGACCCTGCATGTGGTTCCGGATCTCTACTGCTGAAAGCAGAGAAAGTGCTTGGCAAAGACAGTATCACCAATGGTTTCTTTGGTCAGGAAATCAACATCACGACCTACAATCTGTGCCGCATCAATATGTTCCTGCATGATATCGGATTTGATAAATTCAACATTGCCTGCGAAGATACGCTCACCGCTCCGCAGCACTGGGACGACGAACCATTCGAACTCATCGTGTCAAACCCTCCCTACTCGATAAAATGGGCTGGTAAATCAAATCCGCTGTTGATAAACGATCCGCGCTACGCCCCTGCCGGTGTCCTTGCTCCTGAAAGCAAAGCCGATATGGCATTTATCATGCACTCGCTTTCATGGCTTGCGTCAAATGGAACCGCAGCAATAGTATGTTTCCCCGGAATATTGTACCGAGGAGGCGCAGAGCAGAAAATCCGCAAGTATCTTATTGAGAACAACTATGTGGATTGTATTATACAACTGCCAAGCAATCTGTTTTTCGGCACTTCAATAGCCACCTGCATTATGGTGATGAAGAAGAACAAAAAGGATAACAATGTGCTCTTCATCGACGCCACCAATGAGTGTATCAAAGTCACAAATAACAACAAGCTCACTCCCGAGAATATTAACAAGATAGTAACCACATTTGCAACTCGTGAAGAAATACCGCATTTCAGCCATCTTGCCAAATCCAGCGATGTCGAGGACAATGATTATAATCTCTCTGTTTCAACTTATGTTGAGCCGGAAAACACCCGCGAGATAATTGATATCGTTGAACTTAATAAGCAAATTCGCGATATCGTCGAACGGGAAAATATTCTGAGAGTGGAAATAGATAAGATTATTGCGGAGATCGAGGGGTAATATAGTGAGTTGGGATAGATTTGACTATACTGAAATAGCATTTTGTGCATGTGGAAACGGTAAAATAATTAGACATGCATATACCGAATATGACGATTGGAACAGATCAAGAGATGGTATTACCAGCGAAGAGATAAAGTGCGATAATTGTAGTCATAAATACCATATTGAACATCATGTCAGGTATTATCAGTGCCATTCATGGGATGGAAATGGAATTGTTGATAAAACATACCTTGTTCCCAACGGAATAACAATACCAAATGAATTAAGCAAGAAAGATTTCCATTTTAAATTAGATGAGCAGATCGTATCGCAATTTAGTTTAACTGAAATATCAGCAGCAAAATCAGATATGCTAAAGAACAAATACAGCACAAGATTAGAACTGCAAATCAGCCGAGATATTGTTGAATTATTTTTTAAGGAATATAAAAGACGAAGTTTACCCCCTATAATCGCATTGTTAAAGGACATCGAAAACAATTATGGACATTATGAATGGACTTCTGAACGACTTAAAAAATATCGTAATAACGAGGAAAATCAAATAGCAGAAAGAAAACAAGCTATTGCCAATATAATAGAAAAATCCATCGAACTAAGTTTTAGGAGGGCAAAAAATGAGCAAATTAAATAATCTGTTACAAGATCTTTGCCCGAACGGGGTGAAAAAACAAGAATTATGCCAGTTCCTGACCATAAGGAATGGAAACGACTATAAAGGATTCGGTACCGGTAATATTCCTGTTTATGGTTCAGGCGGAATCATGACCTATATAGATACATATTCGTATGACAAACCAAGCGTTCTCATTCCCAGAAAAGGTTCTATAAACAAATTATATTATGTTGATACCCCATTTTGGAATGTTGACACAATATACTATACAGAAATAGATATAACAAAAGCTATTCCTAAATATGTATATCATTGCCTATTAAGAGAACATCTTGAACAATATAATGTTGCCGGAGGAGTTCCAAGTTTAACACAGAAAGTCCTAAATCAGGTAACAATCCCCCTTCCCCCTCTCCCTGTACAGGAAGAAATCGTGCGAATACTCGATAGTTATACCAAAATGACCGAAGAACTTGAGTCCAAGCTAAAAGCAGAGCTGGAAGCGCGAAAGAAACAATATGAATTTTACCGCGACAGTTTGCTAAAGTTTGACACCGGGGGGGGGTCAAGAGGGGCTAAATGGGAACAATTGCAGAACATATCCGATATTGGAACGGGTTCTCATAACACTAATGAGGAACTGGAAAAGGGCAGTTATCCATTTTTTGTCCGTTCGCAGAATGTAAGAAGACTGAATTCATTCGATTATGATGAAGAAGCCATAATTACATCGGGAGATGGAGTTGGTGTTGGCAAAATATATCACTATGTTCACGGAAAATATGCCCTCCACCAAAGAGCATACAGAATACACATTAATACTCCAAATGTCTTACCGAAATTTTTCTACTACTATATGAAAACAACTTTCCTTCCGTATATTGAAAAAAACGCATTTAATTCGTCCGTCACCTCAATAAGACGTCCAATGCTGAACAGTTACCCTGTTCCCATTATTCCAATCAAAGAGCAAGAACGCATAGTAAAAATCCTAGACCGATTTGACAAGCTCTGTAACGACCTTACCGAGGGACTTCCGGCAGAGATAGAATCCCGCAGGAAACAATACGAATACTACCGCGATAAGCTGCTGACATTCACACCTGCACAATAAGGAGGCAAATGCTATGGCTTACTTTAACATTGTCGCGCAGACCACCGAAAATACCGTTGTCACCGAATATGAATTCAACGCCAACCGTTCTGAAAATTACCAGTCGGAGGCAGAGCTTGAACATGAGTTTATACGTATGCTCACTGAGCAGGGCTATGATTACCTTCCGATACACACGGAAAATGACTTAGTGGACAACCTCCGCACAAAGCTTGAGGAACTTAATGAAATCACCTTTTCAGACGCCGAGTGGAAGCAGTTTTTCAGCACAGCCATAGCTAATCCCAATGACCATATCATCGAAAAGACCCGTAAGATACAGGAAGACTATATTCAGGTACTTCGCCGCGACGATGGTACCACCAAGAACATTGCACTTATCGACAAGCGTAATATCCACAATAACCGCTTGCAGGTCATAAATCAGTATGTGATAAACAAGGCCGACGGAGCCAAGCACGACAACAGGTATGATGTTACCGTACTCGTGAACGGTCTGCCGCTTGTACATATCGAGCTGAAAAGACGCGGCGTTCCGATCCGCGAGGCGTTCAATCAGATAGATCGTTATCAGCGCGACAGCTTCTGGGCTGGCAGCGGTCTGTATGAGTATATACAGATATTTGTTATCAGCAACGGAACTAATACCAAATATTATTCCAACAGCACACGCTTTAATGTTATCAAGGACGCCAATTCTGCTAAATCCAAGAAAGAGAAAACCAGCAACAGCTTTGAATTCACTTCGTTCTGGGCTGACTCCAAAAACAGAGTCATACCTGATCTTGTGGATTTCACAAAAACGTTTTTTGCGAAGCACACACTGCTTAATATACTGACGAAATATTGCATTTTCACTTCAGAAAATATGCTCATGGTAATGCGGCCTTATCAGATAACCGCAACGGAGCGTATTATCAACCGAATCGAGATAGCAAATAACTATAAGAAACAGGGGTCAATCGCCTCCGGCGGATATGTATGGCACACTACCGGCTCGGGAAAAACCCTTACCTCGTTTAAAGCTGCGCGTCTTGCGTCAAATCTTCCATTCATAGACAAGGTGCTGTTCGTTGTTGACAGAAAAGACCTCGACTATCAGACAATGAAAGAGTATGACCGATTTGAGAAAGGCGCTGCAAACTCCAACAGCTCCACAACTGTGCTGAAAAAACAGCTTGAAGACTCCAACGCCAGAATCATCATCACGACTATCCAGAAGCTCTCGACATTTATCAAAAAATTCAAAGATCATGAGGTTTATCAGAAACAGGTCGTTATCATATTCGATGAGTGCCACAGAAGCCAATTCGGAGATATGCATTCATCAATAGTCAAGCACTTCAAAAAGTATTATCTTTTCGGCTTTACCGGCACACCTATCTTTGCGGAAAACTCTAGTACAGTGAAAAATCCGCAGTTATTTACCACAGTCCAGACATTCGGCGACCAGTTGCACACGTACACAATTGTTGACGCAATAAACGACAAGAATGTTCTTCCATTCCGGGTAGATTACATTAAAACAATGGACATTGATGCCGACATAGACGATGAACAGGTATGGGACATTGACCGCAGAGCCGCTCTTGAAGCGCCTGAAAGAATCTCACTTATCACCGAGTACATACTTGACCACTTTGATCAGAAGACCTACCGCGGTAATAAGTCGTATGTGTTTAATCAGCTCACCAATATCAAAGAAGTTGCTTCTGCGGCAAATGGAAAGGTCGCAGAAATAAAGCAGAAACAGCGTATCAGCGGATTCAACTCCATATTTGCAGTATCCTCCGTTGAAATGGCAAAGCTGTATTATCATGAATTTCAAAAGCAGATGAAAGCAGATCCGTCAAAGGAACTGCGTGTTGCCGTGATTTACAGCTATGGTGCAAACGAACAGGACGCAGACGGCATAATCGACGAGGAGAATCCCGAAGATACCACAGCTCTGGACCAGACAGCTCGTGATTTCCTTGAAGAAGCAATCAATGACTATAATAAGATGTTCCATACATTCTATGACACATCAAGCGAGAAATTCCAGAATTATTATAAGGACGTTTCGCTGCGCATGAAGAATAAGGAACTTGACCTGCTTATCGTGGTAAATATGTTTCTCACAGGATTTGACGCGACTACGCTTAATACCCTCTGGGTGGACAAGAACCTCAAAATGCACGGGCTTATTCAAGCATTCAGCCGCACAAACCGTATTCTTAACAGCATAAAGACATTTGGAAACATTGTGTGCTTTAGAAATCTTGCCAAACGAGTTGACGCCGCTATTTCGCTGTTCGGCGACCGTGAAGCTGGTGGTACAGTTCTGCTGAAGAAATATCAGGACTACTATAATGGATATATCACGGACGATGGTAAAAAAGTACAGGGCTATTCAGAAATGATAGCTGAGCTGACAAGCAAGTTTCCGCTGACCGAGCCAACTATCATTGGAGAAAACAAACAAAAAGAATTTATTTCCCTGTTCGGAGCAGTTCTTAAAATGAGGAATTTGCTTTCTTCATTTGATGAATTTCAAGGAAATGAAATATTATCTGAGCGTGATTTTCAGGATTATCTCGGCAGATACCAGGATCTTCACGATGAGTGGAAAGAAAAAATGAAGCGCGGAGTCAGCAAAGATATAGTAAACGATGTTGTATTTGAAATTGAGTTGATAAAACAGATTGAAATTAACATCGACTATATTCTTATGCTTGTGACAAAATATCATGGGACGCATTGTGCTGACAAGGAAATACTTGTAACGATCAGAAAAGCAGTAGATGCAAGCCCGGAACTCCGCAGCAAGAAACAGCTCATAGAGAGCTTTATTGCAGGTATAAACGATGTTGACGATGTTATGAACGAATGGCACACATTTGTTGCTGAGCAACGTGAACAGGATCTTATAACTATTATTACAGAGGAAAACCTCAAACCTGATGAAACACGCAAATTCATCGAGCATTCTTTCCGTGACGGAGAGATAAAAACGACAGGCACTGATATAGAAAAGATCATGCCACCTGCAAGTCGGTTCGGCGGCGGAGGTAAAGCAGCCAAGAAGCAGGCAGTAATTGGCAAACTTAAAGCTTTCTTTGAGAAATACTCGGGTCTGGGCAGTTTTAAAGCATAATGTAGCTATAAGGAGAGATTATGGACAAAAATACTGAAAAAGCGGTATGGGGCATTCACGGTACGGATGACAGCATATTTCTGAAAGAAAACAAAATCGTGCTCGGCTGGAAAGATTTCGGAGATCTAAGCAAAGTTGAATCTTCTCGTGAATCATTTAAGGAACACTATCAAAAATCATTCCCCAAAGGGAAAAAAGGGGCGATAGGCACTTGTTCCGGAATGCTTTACCGTTTTATTCACGAAATCAAAATCGGAGATTATATAGTTTACCCCTCAAAGACGGATAGAATGATAAATATTGGCATTGTTGAGGGTGAATATACATACGCTCCCGAAGCTGGTGAATATGTTCAGCAAAGATCGGTAAAGTGGCTGAAACACCTTCCACGCACTGCTTTCTCACAGGGGGCATTATACGAAGTGGGGTCTGCTTTGTCACTGTTTGCAGTTAAAAACTATGCAAGTGAATTTTTATCTGCACTTGACAGCGGTTTCAAGCCGACTATTTCTGCCGCCGAAGACGATGAAAGCGTTGCTGCAACAGCAGATGAGATAATTGAATCTACCCGCGATTTTATTCTGAAAGAGCTAAGCAAAAATCTCAAGGGATATGACTTTGAAGAATTTGTTGCAGATCTGCTCCGTGCTATGAGTTACAGAGCAACCGTATCACAGCATGGAGGCGACAGCGGAATAGACATCACCGCATACAAAGACGAACTTCCGCCGCGTATTCTAGTACAGGTAAAAAGTCAGGATAGTGATATCAAGGAATCGCTTATACAGTCACTTAAAGGCGCAATGAGAGAGGGAGATTACGGGCTTTTTGTAACGCTGTCCAATTACACAAAAAATGCGACAAAATACTTAGAAAACACTCCGATAATCCGAGGTATAAACGGTACAGAACTTGTTGACCTTATTCTGAAATACTATGACAAACTAGGCCAAAAGTATCGCAAGATGATACCGCTGAAGATGGTTTACATTCCTGTACCGAAAGAAAATGAGTAATCTGTTTCTTTGATTTTTCTTCTGAAAATATGTCATTATGAAATTTCATACAATATTTACCTCTACACTTACAAAAAGAAACCCGAGGACGATTATTCCTCGGGTTTCCTATATATTCCGTTATCAGGCAATTGCATTTTTTGCCCACAATTTTGCCCACACTTGCCCACATTTTCGTGATTTTTCGCTCGATTTTCATCTTTGCTCGATTTTTTGATTGGCTCTGTTATGCGGTTTGTAAGGTTTCGGAATTGTTGAATAGGGATAGTGATAGTTCAGATGATCCAATTAATATCCTTAGCAGAACTCTTCGCAGCGAATCCACCAGCAGAGTCAGTCTTGAAGTCATACTCAGACTTCATGCGAGCCGAAGGCACCGGGATCACAGGAACGCCGTTGATAGACTTAACGGTGAACTCAAGTTCGCCCTGCTTGAACTGAGTAGATTCCACAGCGTATGAGATCTCCCCGGAAAGCATGAGCTTATCGTAAACAGGGCGGCTCATTACGATAACGACGTCGCCCTCGTCGCCGGTGATATCGCGGACCTCACCGAGCTGCGCCAGCAGAGAGGACATCACGGTAGCCTTGTCCGGAGTGTAGGTATCCTTGATTTCAGCTGCGGCCGCCAGCTTGGAGTAGCGGTAAGCGTCGATCTCGGGAATCACCTGAGTGCGCTGGAACTCAGCAGCAACATTTGCCGCCGCCAGTCCGAAGCCGCTCTCATCAACGTCGATAGCGTCGATACGGAAACGTCTGCCTCTGTCCTGGGTGAGCGCGAAAGTCTCGTAGGAATATGTAACAGCGCCGCCGGAGTAACCCGCGTCGCGGTCGTAGCTGCCCAGTCCCTGGAGAGACATCTTGGGCATCTTGATCTCGTTGCCGCCGTTGTAGATGACCTGGGAGGCGTTTTCCTCCATCCAGCCGGAAGTAGAACCCTCCAGCACCTGCTTGTCAAGCTCCTTCTGAAAAACCTTTGCATAAGTAATTGTGTTTGCCATAATAGTAAACCCTCCTAAAACAGTAGTTGATCCGTCCCCGGCGGAGCCAGCCCGCTGCCGCGCCGTAAATTTCCCGGCTGACCGCCTCAGTTGCGCCGCGCAGCCTTCCCCGGAGAACTGATTGAAATTATATGTGAACCCGCCACCCGCCCTCGGCATTATGCCGCGTTTTGATCCAGCCTGCGTCCTGCGGCTCCGAATTCCGGTAAGTCCGTGACCTTCCGCACCGCAAAGCTGTTGTGTTCAGTTGACCGCGCCTGTACGGTTGTGTTCTGCGGTAAGCCCGCTGCTTTCCGTCGGCTGCGGCATTTTCTTGATGTAATGAGCAGTGATACGACCGCTTGATACGCGCTGTCGAACCGGCTCGTATTTAATCAGCGGCCGTCACTTTCGCGCGAAAATGCTTCTGATAGCCGCGAATCCATCACTGGTTCCCCTGCTCTCCGCCGAGAACTGAGGAACGCTGCGCCTTACAAGCCTGAGGTGCGGATACTCGCGCAGGACCTCCGCCGCAGCGTCGTCAGGCTCCGTGCCGTCGGCAGACATTATACCCGCCGCAAGCTTAACTCCCTCGCAGAGCCTCTCCGGAGCCGCGCCGCCCGTCAGCAGCGCAAGTTTCAGCCTGAGTTCCATTATCTCTGCGCGAAGCTGCTGAAGCTCCTCGGCCTGGGAGCCCTCACCGGGAGCCGCCTCAGTCTCAGACTCCTCTACAGCGTCTGCGGGAATCTCAGCCGCTGTGCTTTCAAGCTCCTCCTGAACAGTGATCTCATTATCCATCGTTGTCCGTCCTTTCCATCGCCTGAGCCTCCTCAAGCGATATTCCGTAGATCTGTGAAAGCGCACGCGCCTTGGAAATAAGTCCTGCGCTGTATAGCTTCACAGCCCTGTCAGTTCTTGTGCCGTCGTCCTCTGCAGCACCGTCCGCGAATATCGCGGAAGCGCTCTCGCATACGTTGTCGGGAAGCTCTCCCGCCATCTTGCCAAGACGGCAGATAAGCTCCGTCATTCTGCTGAGCGCGTCGCCGATCCTGCGGCGGTAAAACGCCTGCGTACGGTAAGTGCGGCTGTTTCTGCTGACTACCTCGGCGGCGGTCTTTATCGTGCCGTCCTTGAACGAGAGCGCTCCCTCGGAAAGTCCCGCCTGCATACACAGCAGGTCGAGAAGCTCCCCGAGCGCCTGCACATGCTCCGTTACCCTGAGTTCCCCGGTGTTGTCGGTGATCTTGAGTTCCTCGGCGTCAGACGTTGACATTGCCTGGAACACCTCGTCGTTCACATCGAAGTAGTGCTTCTTGTTGCCGGCGGCGTCCCATTCTCCGCGCACCGCGTAAGCCGGAACGATAATACGCTTCTTACCGAGGACGAACTCCCTTGAAAGGCTGTCGAACACGATGTCGATGCTCTTCAGAGTATCCTCCGCGCCGTCGAAAACCGAGCTTCCCAGCAGCGGGCATTCGCCGGAGCTTGCAGCCCGTCTGGAGCCTGCGCTGAGGTAAACGAACAGCGGAGCTGTCAGTCCCTTAACGCTGCTCTGACCGCTCAGCCCGGGAAGCACGGAGCTCATATCAGCCTTGCCGCCGTCCTCGCGGAACAGCCGATTCTCGATAGTGAGCTGATCTCCGCTCAGTTCCTGGGATTCAGCGAGAATGTAGTTCCTCCCGCCGGAAACTATCCTTGAAGCGAACGCTCCGCCGGTGATTTCACGGGAGTTCCACGCTGTCGGCAGGAAACAGTCCGCAGTAACGAGGTCGACCCTCACTCCGGGAACTCCGTCCGGCGCACTGTCGTCGTAGTACACCTTTATCACACCGCCGCCCAGCGCAAAGACCTTCTCCAGAAACACCGGGAATCTCTCGGAAAACCGGCTCTCAGTGAGAACCCGGTTCACGAAGCTCTCGGTATCGCTGTCGGAGTAGCACATTGAAGTACCCTCCGTGAAACACAGCCTGGCGAGTTCCCCGCACAGCGCCCGGGCCGCTCCCAGTGAAGCAAGCTTTCTGGTGCCGCCCTGAATGCCTCCCCT
>OCHN01002012.1_pt1 | contig 14238 bp, 18 predicted proteins | sample 1538911 | NCBI WGS metagenome assembly OCHN01 (sample SAMN04571736, study PRJEB22368) | human gut metagenome | biome: human gut; material: stool | host: Homo sapiens | place: Luxembourg | collected 2013-01-11 | reverse complement strand
AAGTATGCGGGCTTGGAGCGGTCGATGGCCTTGAGGGTGCAAACTGCCGCCACAAGCGCAGCGTTTGGGTTGAGGGTGTGTCGGAGCGCAGCTATACCGATAAGCAGCTTGAGCATATCGACGATGGCCTCGGATGTACCTTCGAGGGCAAGACATACACGGCATACGAGGCAACGCAGATGCAACGGCGCGTAGAGCGGACAATCCGCAAGCTAAAGCGCGAGAAAGCCGCTTATAAGGCCGCAGGATTGACGGGAGATGCGATGGCATTAAATACACGCCTGCACCGCTTGAGCGCCAAATATAAGGCGTTTAGCGCGGCTGCGGGGCTGCCTGAGCAGTGGGAAAGGACGAAGGTGCAATATTGAACTTTGACGAAGCTATCAAAACCGTGCAAGCTATCCTAAAGCGCGGTAATAACGCAGAAATACGACGAAAAGGCGATGGGTATATCGTCTTGGAGGTCAAAAAGACAATCAAATACACTTCCACGTAATTGGGCGCGGGAAAGGGCAATAGGAGCCAAACAGTACGCAGATTTTGCGCGTTGTTTGGCTCTTTTCTTTTAGGTAAAACCCGCTAAGTACAGCGGTTTTTATACAACGTTCGCCCCCGAAGAATTGGGGCCAAAGAAAAGGAGAACGAACAATGGCAAAATTTACCAGAGCAGAAATCAGAAATATTCTTGGCGACGCTTGCACCGAAGAGATCGAAAATCGCTTGGTTGCACTGCATCTTGGCGTGGTTGACCCCCTCAAGGACGATCTCATGAAGTACAAGGCGGACGCGGAGAAGCTGCCCGGCGTCCAGAAGGAATTGGACGACCTCAAGGCAGCGGGTGACGGCGGCTATAAGGAAAAGTACGAGAAGGAACACTCGGCCTTTGAAACTTACAAATCCGACGTCACGGCAAAGGAAAGCAAGGCGGCAAAGGAAAAGGCCGTACGTGCTTACTTTGAAAGCAAAAACATCACCGGCGCGAATCTCGACCTTGCTATGCGCGGCTGCGGCGAGGAAATGGCCGCATTGGAGCTGGACGGCGAGAAGATCAAGGACACAAAGGCCCTTGATGCACTTGTGGACGGAACTTACAAGGGGCTTGTTTCCAAGCAGACAGTTCGTGTCGACACTGGCGCGCGATTTAACGGCGGCGGGAATCCGACGACAAAGGACGAGATTATGCGAATCACTGACAGAGCGGAGCGGCGCGCTGCAATCGCCGCAAATATGGATTTGTTTAGAAAGGAAGAATAAAAATGGCTGCTGATCCTAAGCTCATTAAGAAAGCTGACCTTGCGCGTGTGCGCGAAATCGAATTTACCGAAATGTTCGGCTATTCCATCAAGAAACTGATGGAGGCTCTGGGCGTTACCCGAAAGATTTCCAAGCAGGCGGGCACTGTGCTCAAGAGCTACAAGGCCACTGGCACGCTGGAGAGCGGCGCTGTTGCTGAGGGAGAGACCATTCCCCTCAGCAAGTACAAGACCGAAGCCGTGAACTACAAGGAGATCACGCTCAAGAAGTGGCGCAAGGCCACCTCTGCCGAAGCAATCACCGATCGCGGCTACGATCAGGCGGTAGAAATGACCACCGACGAAATGCTCAAGGACGTCCAGAAGGGTATTCGCAAAGACTTTTTCGACTTCCTCGCAACTGGCGCGGGCACGGCGTCCGGCGCGACCTTCCAGGCGACATTGGCTCAGGCATGGGGACAGCTGCAGGTGTTGTTTGAAGATGACGAAATCGGTGCGGTGTATTTCCTGAACCCGCTGGACGTTGCTGACTACCTCGCAAGCGCAAATATCACCTTGCAGACCGCGTTCGGCATGACTTACGTTGAGAACTTCCTCGGCCTTGGCACCGTGATTCTCAATTCCAGCGTTCCCAAGGGCAAGATTTACGCCACCGCCAAGGACAACATTGTCCTGTACTACATTCCTGTGAACGGCGCTGATCTTGGCGAGGTGTTCGATTTCACCACCGATGCCACCGGCTATATCGGTATCCATGAGGAGCCCGATTACACCAACATGACCGCATCTGACACCGTTATCAACGGCATGGCTCTTTTCGCTGAGCGTATCGACGGCGTGGTGGTCGGCTCCATCACCCCGGCGGTGGGGGGCTAACTGAACTGCTGAATGAGCCTGACCCTGACACTCCGGCGTTCTCCGACATGACAAAAGCTGAAATGCTTGCGTATGCCGATGAAAACGGGGTGGAAGGGGTCAGCAGTTCGATGAAAAAGGCTAAAATTCTCGCAGTTTTGGAAGGAGGGCGCTGATGACTTACGCAGACTTTGAATACTACTCCGGCACTTACATGGGCGCTGTGAGCGAAAATGACTTCCCGCGTCTTGCTGTCCGCGCCAGCTCCTTCCTCGATTACTACACCCGTAACAAGGCAGCGAATAACGCCGATCTGGACGCGGTAAAAATGTGCTGCTGCGCGTTGGTGGATAAGTACGCGGTCATCGAAGCCGCACAAGCACTGGCAATGAAAAATCTTGCCAATGCCGCGGCAAATGATGCGGAAGTAAAAAGCGAAACGGTAGGCAGGTACTCCAGAACGCTTGCAACAGGCGGTGAATCTGCCCTGTCTGCCCTCAATGCGACGGGCGGGGCAAAGAAACTACTGGCAGAAACGTGCAGGGAATACCTTGCACATACCGGGTTACTGTATCGCGGAGGTGGGTATAGATGTACGCTCCCCACACTGTAACGATCTACAACATTGTGCAGGAGATCGACCCGACAACTCTTGATGAGGTCGAAAAGGTCTATACCACGATCTTGCGCGGCGTGATGCTCCAAGCGTCTAAAGGCGTGAACGTGCGCGAAAGCGGCCTTGAAGGGGCTGACGCTGTAAATCTGTATATCCCGTTCTCTGTGGTAGCGGTGGATGGGGTAACAGGCAAGCCGAAATCCTACATCGGCCCGCAATCGTTTTTTAAGGCGGCGGACAAGTCTAACCTATGGACGCTCTCATACAAGGGTAACGGTGGCATGACGTGCTTTGTAAAGGGCGAATTCGTGTCGGACAACATGACCGTCGTTCTGAGCCACGATGACTGCTACAACCTCACCAAAGTTGACATGATGGACTACGGAAGCCCGGATATGCGGCATTTTGAATGCGGAGGGGCCTGATATGGCGCTGAAATTCACGGTGCATACCGAGGGTATGGACGCGCTTGAATACATCATCGCGCGGGTCTGTACAAAGGCAGAACACGTCGTTGCGGTGCAGGTGGAGGAAGACACGCAGCCATTTGTGCCGTCCTCTGGAGCTGCCGCAGGGCTTATGAACAGGACGCGTGTCATCGGAAACAGTATTGTATATCTGGGACCTTATGCCCGATACCTCTACCTCGGGAAGCTGATGGTAGACCCTGAAACTGGCAGCTCTTGGGTGCGAAAAGGCGAACACAAGGTAGTGACAGATCGGAATTTGGTGTTCAGAACAGATGTTAATCCACAAGCACAAGCGCATTGGTTTGAAGCATCTAAAGCACAGAACCTTGATAAGTGGTTGCGCGTGGCAGAAAAGGCGGTGAAGAAGTACGGAACAGGTTAAAAAGACGGTATCGGCAGCGGAAGAGGATCAGGTTTCCCGCAAGCTGCTTGCGTGGATGAACACATTCCCCGATAAGCCGGTTGATTTGATTCGATTCGAATTCCTTCCCGCTGATACTGTGGCGATGGCGCTGTCTACGATTCAGGCGGCGTATATCGTCAAGAAATACATTCTCGGCGGATATCAGGCGGAATACCAATTCAAGGTTATCTACCGCATGAAACCGGGAAACAGCAACGACAAGCGGCTCAAAGCAGATGAAATGCTTAATGCTCTTGGCGATTGGGCGGCAAGTGAAAAGCCTCCGACCATCGGGGACGGACGCAGAGTAATTCGTATTGAACCGACAACGAGATCCTCTCTTTTCTCCGTTTATGAAAACGGCGACGAGGATCACCAAATCCTTATGAAAATGAACTACGAGGTGATTAAAAATGGCTGATACGACCTTTAACACCACGGCGGGGCAGACCGTAGACCGCGAACTTCTGATCGCGTATCTCAACACGGGCGAAACCGGAACCCCCACGTGGTCTCCCCTCGGCACGCGCGTCACGGATTCCAGCATGGAATATGACTGGCAGGAGGATTCTTCGAAAGACATTCTCGGCACGACGCGCACGACCATGAAGAAACCCATTATCACGCAGACCTTTGACCCGTCCAATCTCGATGCGGGCGACCCCGCCATCGTCAAGGTGTGGAATCTCGCGGTCAAGGAACAGAACGCGGCAGCGCTCGCCAATCAGGACGTGCTGATTGTCCACGCTTATGCAGGCACGGCGAATACGGCAGTTTTTGCGGAGCGCTATTCGTCCTGCATGGTCAAGCCCTCTTCCCTCGGCGGCGAGGGCGGCGGCTTTATCGGTATGCCTATCGACGTGACGCTTGGCGGAACGCGCAAGACGGGCACTGCGGCCATTTCCGGCGGCACTGTCACGTTTACAGAGGACTAAATCAAAGAGGGCTGGCGTTTGTCAGCCCTCATTTCGGAGGTAAGTATGGAACTCAGCTTTGATTCTGGCGTAAAAGAATACACCATTCGAGGTGTAAACGGTGTTGTGACCGTGCATTTCAACCCTGCGGACGTAAATTTCGCAAAGAAAGCGTACCGCGTATTCAACGATCTGCGCAAGAAGCAGGAAGAGAGAGCGGCAAAGCTCGATACAACCGAGCCGGGCGACGAACTCTTTGACATGGTGGATTCCATCGACAGGGAGATGCGCGATATCATCAATGATCTGTTCGGGCAGGATATCGCGGATACGCTTTTCGGGTCGGTGAACGCTTATTCCGCAGCAAACGGCGCCCCGGTATGGCAGAACTTTATGAATGCCATTATTGACCAGTTTGACGAAGCGACCAAGCGGGAGCAGGCACTTGCAGACGAAAAAATCCGCAAGTATACGCAGAAGTACAAAAAATGATGTACGAACTTCCAACGTCGCTGAACGTCTGCGGTGTTGAGTATGCTATCCGCTCGGACTATCGCGCGGCACTGGACGTGCTGTCGGTATTTGCTGCGGTCGATCTGACCAACGAGCAAAAAGTGATTGCGGCGCTGGATATCTTTTATCCGGACTTCTTAAAAATGCCGGATGAGCACATTCCAGAAGCCGTAAAGCAAATGACGTGGTTTCTCGACTGCGGTGACGACGGCGACAACAGAAAGCGCCCAAAACTGATGGACTGGGAACAAGATTTCCAATACATTGTGGCTCCTATCAACCGCGTTGTGGGACAGGAAGTGCGCGCAATGCCTTATTTCCACTGGTGGTCATTTGTATCTGCGTACTACGAAATCGGGGATTGCCTGTTTGCAAACATCGTGCGGATTCGCAGCTTGAAAGCAAAGGGGAAAACGCTCGACAAGTCGGATCGAGAATTTTACCGCGAAAACAGGCGGCTTGTCGATCTAAAAAAGCCGATGACAGAAGAAGAAAACGACACGATCAATGCGTGGTTGGGCAAAAAAACGCCCGACGCAAAATAGCATCGGGCGAGGGTGGTTACTTGTCTGCAATGAATGTAATTTCGTTTCCAGACCAAAAGTCAGGAGTGAAGCGAATTTCAATTTCTTTCCAGTCTTTGGGGACTTCGTATCCGACAACGCCGGTCATTTTCTTACCGGCAGCAATAGCTCCGTCCAACTGAGTTTTATCGGTTGTGATGGTGGCTGAAATGCTCAGATTTGTCGAGTAGTCATCAACATAGGCGTTGAACGATGCGATAGAACTAACGGCAATATCTTTATCCGACTGGTTATCAATGGAGAATTCGCAAAGAAGAAACACATTACCATCATCAGGCGTGTTAAACTGCGATCCATTGCTTTCGGTGCAGGAATCAAACTTTACGCTGATCCCATTTAACTCGGCGGTTTCTCCAACGCCAAACGTTTGGCTCTCTGAGCCAGAATCATCGCCCGTGCCGTTTAATGCGGCGGCGATCAGGCAAATGCCGAAAATAGCAATGATAATCCCCAACACTGGGTGGCGCTTTTTCTGCTTTGCTCCGCATTGAGGGCACGTTGACGCTGATTTTGCAATAGACGCGCCGCACACTTTACAAGTAGTCATCTTATCCATATTCATTCCTCCTATAGCCACGTTTTGTGGATATATTGATGATACCATGCAAAAAAACAAATAGCAAGTAGGTGATAGCTTTGGCAGATGGTGAAATCGTAATTGACGCTACAATCAGCGACAAAAAACTACACTCGGACCTGAACAAGGTTAAGTCAAATATTGCATCTTTGCAGAAGGAGTTCAACAAGCTCGGAAGTCAAAAAACGCCGATGGAAGAGCAGCTTCGCACCATTGGCGCGGAGCTTGACAACGCAAAAGCGATCCTTGCGGAAATGCGCGGCGCCCCCAAAGGTACATACGAAAAAACGGACGTATCCGAACAGGCGGAGCGCGTTAGGCTGCTCCAAAGTGAATTCAACAAGACCGCAAGTGAGGTTGAAAAGCTGAATAGTAAACTCACTAACACGAGTGAAAAAATCTCAGATGCAAAGACGCAGGCAGCAGACCTCGCGCAGCAGATTGAGGGCCGCAATAAAGGCGCTGGCATCCGTGCAGCGACAGAAGCAGCATCAAAGAGCATGGACAACTTTGGAAAACGCATTAGCTCAGTCGTTCGCAGCGCTCTTGTATTTACTGCTATCACTCAGGCGCTTGCCAAAGTGCGCGAGTGGGTAAAAAGCGTTGTGATGACCAACTCGGAAGCGAGGGAATCTATTGCACAGCTGAAAGGCGCGTTGCTGACGCTGGCCCAGCCACTTGTAAGCGTTGTTGTTCCTGCATTTACAATGCTTGTGCGCGTAATCACGGCGGTCATCAATCAAATCTCCCGCCTTGTGTCGCTTATCTCCGGCAAAAGCGTCAAGGCATCTGCGAACGCTGCAAAGTCCTTAAATAAGGAGACCAAAGCGCTGAAAGGGACTGGAAGCGCTGCAAAAAAGGCAGCAAGCGACCTTGCGGCCTTCGACGAGATCAACCAGTTATCCGGTGATACCGCTGACAGTGCGGGCGGCGGTGGCGTAAGCGCAGATGATATCACCCCTGATTTCAGCTACATGGACGATATCAGCGACAGGCTCAAAAAGATTGCTGATGCGGTCTTGCTGATCGCTGCGGGCCTTGCCTTGTGGAAAGTGGCAAGTGGGCTTCCCGGCGCGCTCGGCTCTATCCTTACAAAACTCAGCGGCATCCTCATTGCCGTTGGCGGACTTATTCTCTTGTGGGATGGCTTATCGGATGCGTGGAACAACGGCGTGAACTGGAAGAATCTTCTTGAATCCCTCGCAGGCGTTGTTGCCCTTGCAGGCGGACTTGCAATCGCATTTGGCAAGGTTGGCGCGGGAATCGGGCTCGTCGTAAGCGGAGCTGCGCTAATTATCACGGCATTCAAGGATATCGTTACCAACGGTGCAAATTTGCAAAATACTCTGATGCTGATTTCTGGCATTGTAGCTACGGGGTTGGGCTTTTTCTTCTTGACTGGCAGCGTTATCCCTCTTGTTGTTGCTGGCATCGCATCTGTAGTTACGGCGGCGCTTGCGCTTACAGGTAATTTGACAGAGTTTGCCAGAAACTTGAAAGATAATATCCTCGGTGGAATTATCCAATTTATCAAGGGCGTGTTCACGGGCAACTGGAAATCTGCGTGGGAAGGTGTCAAAAAAGTTTTCTCTGGCATCTGGAACAGCATTGTTATTATTGCCGAGAGCGCCATCAATGCCGTCATTAAAGGCTTGAACTGGCTGATTAGTAAAATCAATACGATCAAGTTCACTGTTCCGAGTTGGGTGCCTGGCGTTGGCGGCAAGAGCATTGGCGGGCATCTCTCGTCTCTCTCTGAGGTCAAGCTTCCCCGCCTTGCGGCCGGCGCAGTCATTCCCCCGAACAAAGAATTTCTTGCCGTGCTGGGCGACCAGAAAAGCGGGACGAACATCGAAACGCCACTTGCAACGATGGTCGACGCATTTAAGCAGGCAATGGCAGAATCCGGCGGCGGTGCAACTACGGTCGTTATCCAGCTCGACGGTAAGGAGATCGCACGCAGCACCGTGAAGAATATCAACAACATGACGCGCGCGGCGGGTAAGCCCGTGCTGCTGTACTAAGGAGGGGTAACATGGAAGTCCTTATTATCAACGGCACGGATTATTCGTCCGCAATCGCAACAAAAGGGTACGGGTGGAGCAGAAACGACCTTGACAGCGACAAGACCACCCGTACCAAAGACGGCAAAATGCGGCGCGACAAGATCACCACAAAGCGGAAACTAAGCTATACAACGCGCTCTATGCCTCGCGATAAGCTGGCAAAGCTCGATGATGACCTCAATAAGACAACGTGCACGGTCAAGTATCTCGATCTGCATGGCGTCAGAACCAGCACGTTTTACTGCTCGTCGATGGAATGCACGCTTGAAGAAGCAGCGGACGACAATGAGGTGTGGGGCGGTGCGACGTTTAACTTGATTGAGGTGTAAATATGGGGCAGACAACAAGTGCGCTGTGGCGCGAGCTGCTCCACAAGCCCGGCACAGAACGAGAGTACAAATTTGACGTTGCGGGCACGGAATATGGCAAAGACGCGGAAGTATCGCACTCCGTCGAATCGCAGCTGTTTGAAGAATTCGGCATCGGGAACGCCTGCTGCGCAACATTAAAACTGGCACTGTATGCGGACAACGTACCGCGCGCCGCGACGATCAAACGTTATCTCAGGCTTGTTAATGGAAGTCAGGCGACAAACTGGATCCCAAAAGGCGTGTTTTTTACCAACCGCCGTTCCTGCGATGGGGATTATTGGGAACTCGAAGCATACGACGCTATGAGAAAGGCTGACGTTGTGTGGGAGCCAGACCAGTCGCTTAACTTCCCAATGACTATGCCTGACGCTGTAAACATCTTTTGCCAGTTGATGGGCGTGGAGCTGGACAGCCGCACAGTGCTCAATAGCTCATACACCATCGACTATCCAGCAAATGATTACACTATCCGCAATGAGCTGTGTTTTATCGCAGCGGCGCACGGCGGGAACTGGATTATCACCGATGCAGGGAAACTATTGCTTATTCCTCTGTTGTCTATGCCTACCGAAACGAACTATCTCATTACAGAATCGGGCAACGCTATTACGTTTGGAGGGGTGAGGATTCTTGTCTGAAAAATATTACGTCGGCGGAGACGTTACAAGCTTTGCCGACAATGGCAAGTATAAGCCTATTTCCCGCGTGACGCTGCTTGTGGACGATGAAAACAATTTGACGGCGGGCGATGATACCGGCATGGAAGTCATTGCAAGTTGCCCACACGCTACGCAGCCAATGGTAAACGCTTTACTGCAAGCCATGAAAGGCTATCAGTATCAGGCATACGAAGCAGGCGCGGCAAACATTGACCCTGCTGCTGAGTTAGGCGACGGCGTTACCGTTTGCGGCATTTACTCCCCACTGTCAAAACTGTCGGATGATGGGCGCGGATATGCGGGGATTTCTTCCCCCGGAGAAGCGGAGATGGAAGACGAATATCCGGCTGATGGGTACATCACACAGGAATTCAACCGCAAGGTTGCCGAGACACGCTCGCTCATCACCAAAACCAGCGAAGAAATTTTGCTCAAGGTCGAGGGCATTGACGGCAAATACACCGAGGTCAAGACCACGCTGGACGGCCTGACGGTGACGGACCAGAGCGGCACGACCAAGATCAAGGGCAGCAGCATCGAGACGGAGAGCATTGCAGCAAATTCCATCAGCGCGGATAAGCTTAACTTAACCGGGTCTATTACCTTTGGCGATCTCGACGCAAATGCACAAAACAGCATCAACACAGCAAATAGCAACGCAAGCACCGCCATCACAGCGGCAGGTAACGCACAAGCAGCGGCAAACGGCGCTGTGCAAAAAGTATCTGCGTGGGAATATCCCGGCTCGACATACATTGACGGCAGCAAAATCATGACCGGCACAGTAATGGCGACTAAGCTGCTCGGCGGCACAGTGGGCTTGCTCGCATCCGATGAGAGCATTGTCGGAGCCTTGAATCTGGCGTACACGACCACGGGCATCGGCCTCGGCATCCTAACCAGTCAGGGCGGTATCCAGATTCAGTCGGCAGGCAATCTATTTATGTCGGCTGGCACAGGTGGCAATATTACTGTCCAAAACGGCCTTGTGCAGCTCGGTTCGGCGGCGCTGTGTCTGGCCACGCCGAGCTTTGGCCCGTCCGCGCCGAGTGGGGCGGGCGTTGAGGGGCAATTCTATATCCAGCTGGTGAATAATTGATATGGCTAATTTATGGGTAACGATTACGCCAGACCCAAACGACGGGACGAAAGCAACCGTCAGCGGAGAATTTTCCGGCGGTGACAGTAGTTATTCTTATGCCAAGCGCATCCGCGTTACCGTGACGGGCGCCGGAGAATACTATTTCACGTCGCCGCAGACGAGCGGCGGGTACAACACATTTTCCGGCGTTATCACTGGCCTAACTCCGGGAACGTCTTACTCATGGTTTGCGTGGCTGCAAGTAATGCGACCTGGCGGCTTTGGTGGAGACAGTTTTGAGCAAAATGGCAATTTTACAACAGCAAATACTGCTCCGCAGCCGCCAGCCCAAACGTACTACGCACAAATCGCGTTTAACGCGAACGGAGGCACCGGCGCCCCTGTGACGCAGAGCGTGTCGCAACAGAGCACCACCTCGTACGTTGAGTTCTACATCCCATATGCTACGCCCACAAAGGCGGGATATGTTTTCGGCGGATGGACGCTCAACGGTACAACGGGGCAAGTCTATCCGGCAGGGGCAAAAATCACTGTATACGGACACAACTACCCGCCCGGACCTACTCACACGTTATACGCATATTGGACGCAGGACACATCCGGCAGTGTATGGCTGTATGCAAGCAATCGATGGGTAAAAGGCGTGCCATGGGTTTACACAGGCGGCAGATGGGCGAAGGGTATTCCGTGGCTGTGCACTAACGGTATTTGGAAACGAGGTGGATAAAACATGGAACAGGCAATGCAGGCAATGCGCACGGCTTTTGACGTGCTGGACACGGTGACGATCTCCGCGTCGGAGGTCGACAAAATGTATATGGCGCGCAACGAACTGCGTAGGGCGTATGCAATCCTCACGCAAGAAGTGGAGCGCATGAGAGCCGAGCAAGACGCGCAAAAAGCAAAGGAGGAGACCGATGGCTGACAAGGCAATTTCTGACCTTACGCAAGCGACACAGATCACCAACGAAGACCGGTTTGTGCTCGAGCAGAGCGGCGAGGCGAAGATGCTGAAGGGCGAAACGCTGCTGAAATTTGTCACACTGAGCGTTGTATCGGTCACGGTAACGACGCTGCCCGCAGGAAGCTTGGCGACGGCGACCTATGACAAGTCGACCGGCACGCTGGCGCTCGGCATTCCGCAGGGCAGCAAGGGCGAGACCGGCGCGACAGGTGCGACGGGTGCGACCGGTCCGCAGGGAGAACAGGGCGTACAAGGTAAAACCGGCGCAACCGGCGCGACCGGCCCGCAGGGGCCTGTAGGTCCCGCAAATGTGCTGACCATCGGCTCGGTCACGTCCGGCAAGGTGGCGAGCGCGACCATTACCGGAGAAGCGCCGAATCAGGTGCTCAACCTTGTGCTCGAAAAAGGCGACAAGGGCGAGACCGGAGATATCGGCCCGCAGGGTAAGACCGGCGAGACCGGCAAAACAGGCCCGCAGGGGCCGCAGGGAACCCCCGGCGCGGATGCGCCGACCATTACAGGCATCACCATTCGGCAGAGTGACTATCACCTTATTGTGACGCTGTCGGACGGCACGAGCTACGACGCGGGCTATTGCCGTGGTCAGGCGGGCGCGGGTACGGGCGATATGCTGGCGTCCGTCTACGACCCTAACAACAAGCACACGGACATTTTTGAGTACGTTGACAATGCTATCAAGGACGTCAAGGTGACTACTGACGCAACGCCTACGCAAGGCAGCACAAACCCCGTACAGTCTGGCGGCGTATACTCGGCGCTCACCAACAAGCTGGACAAGACCGATGACGGTAGCAACGTTACGGTAGCGTTCACTGTGGCAACCACCCGCGCAAATGTTGCGACGGGCGAAAAGCTTTCCGTGCTGTTTGGCAAAATTGCAAAGTGGTTCGCAGACCTCGGCAGTCTGGCCTTTAAGTCGACGGTGGCAAAATCCGACCTTGCAAGTGACGTGCAGACGAGTTTGGGCAAGGCTGACAGTGCTTTGCAAAGCTACACGGAGAGCGACCCGACCGTGCCCGCATGGGCAAAGGCGAAGACCAAGCCGAGCTACAGCAAGAGCGAGGTCGGCCTTGGCAACGTGGACAACGTCAAGCAGTACAGCGCGAGCAATCCGCCGCCGTATCCCGTCACATCGGTCAACGGTAAGACGGGCGCGGTCACGGTCAGTGTTCCGACAGTCCCATCCACGACCAACATCCTCAAGGGCAATGGCGGGCTGGTGGCGGCGACGCGTGGCAGCGACTACATCGCAAGCGGCAACATCGTCAAGCAGACGCTGGTGGCATCGGAGACTACGCCCACCGAGAACTACGCGATCAACTGGTACTTCCAGTAAGGAGGTGCGGAGATGAGCTTACCAAGCGGATATACGCGTCTTGAGTATATCGAGAGCACGGGGACGCAGTACATTTCGACAGGAATCACACCGACCGAAAACACAAAGGTTGTGATTGAGTTTAATTCTTCAAACTCTTCTGGTGTTGTTTTCGGACAAGATAGCGGCTATAAAGTAAATGCTTTTATGTTTGCAATGACAGTCGTCGTCTTTGATTCCACCAAAAAGGATATCTCAATCAGCGCAAACGCAAAGCATACCGTACAGGTCGCGCCCAAAGCGTTCAAAGTCGACAATGGATCTTCGCAATACATTTATGCAAATAAGGTGAACGCCGCCTATCCTATGTTCTTATTCGGCAACAACCGAAAGGGGAAATTCTCCGAAGGCGTAGCGATGAAACTTTACTCGTTCAAGGTTTACGAGAACGATGTGCTCATTGCGGATTATATTCCGTGCAAACAAGGAAATGCTGTCGGCTTGTACGATGATGTAGCTGGTGCAATGAACCTTCCTTTGGGGGCAGGGGACTTTACGGCCGGGCCGTCTATTTCCGGCACGCACAAGACCCTCGTCAACGGCACGGTCTACGAAGTGAAGGGCGGGAAATGTCTCGTCAATGGGACGAGCTACAGCGTAAAGAAGGGCAGGACGCTCATCGGCGGGACGGGGTATGATATCACGTTCCCCGAGCGAGGAACGAAGCTGTCGGCGCTGGACGTCGGGCATTCCGTGTTTGCGAACGTCAACGGTGTGCGGAAAGAGTTCTTGGTGGTGCATCAGGGTTTGCCGAGCAGCTTGTATGACGCAAGCTGCGACGGGACTTGGCTGCTGATGAAAGACATCTATGAGAACAGGCAGTGGAACAGTTCCAACTCCAACGTTTATGAAACCAGCACGGTCAACACTTACCTTAACGGGCCGTTCCTCAGCCTATTCGACAGCAATATTCAAGGCATTATCAAGCAAGTCAAGATTCCGTACCGTGCCGGTTCCGGCTACGACAAGGCCGTCACCTCCGGGGCAAGTGGTCTTTCGGCAAAGATTTTCCTGCTCAGCTCCACAGAAGTCAATCTTGTACACGGGGACGAACCGACCAACGAAGGTACCTGCCTGTCTTACTTCAGCGGAACCGTACAGAACAGAGCCGATACGAAGCGTGTCGCATATCTGAACGGTTCTGCCGTCATATGGTGGCTCCGGTCCCCAAGCTGCAATTTCAGCCACGGTTCAACGCGCGCTCTGTACGTGTACTCCAATGGCTACTGGGGCAGCAACTACTGCTCCGCCTCGAACGGTATCCGCCCCTGCATCATCCTCCCCTCAGACGCCATCGTCGATGACGAATACAATCTTATTGCTTAAAGGAGTGAAACTATGGCAACATACATCAAAGTCAACAACACCGAATACCTCGCTACAGTCACCGGCGACCGCGTTGATCGTAGCTGGGATAATCGTGACACCAAGACCATCCGCCTCACCATGACCCACGACCAAGTAGCGGCGCTGCTGCCCGACAACACCCCATGGA
>OCHN01001996.1_pt1 | contig 14348 bp, 13 predicted proteins | sample 1538911 | NCBI WGS metagenome assembly OCHN01 (sample SAMN04571736, study PRJEB22368) | human gut metagenome | biome: human gut; material: stool | host: Homo sapiens | place: Luxembourg | collected 2013-01-11 | reverse complement strand
TCGCCCGCATAGGAATAAATGTAGTAATCTGTCGCTGTCGGTACTGCTTCCCATGTCAGTAGCACAGAGCCATTTCCGGGAGTTGCTGTTACCTTCGGCTTTGCAAGTGCTTTTGACTTAGTGAACGCCCTGATTGCAACATTATGTCCGTCCGCGCTGACGTCGTACCATGATGAATCTGCATTGGGTTTATAAGTAATATAAGAAGTACAGGAGTCTGTTGCATATGAGTCTACCCAGAAATATGTATTTGCCTTGTCCAGCGTTATATTTACCGAGAACTTAGTGCCTGCGGGAATGTTGATATCATCAGAAAGATCTACTGTGTGATATCCAGAATACTCCGCAATGCCTGACTGCGTAAGTACTTTTTTGCCGCTCATGGGATTCGATTTGTCGTCAACTCCGACATATATGTTAATAATGTACGTGGTCGAAGCCTCGCTGGTATAAAATGAAACAGCCGATATTGGCTCGTTTCCGAAGGCGGTGAATACATTCGAGCCGGTTATTGAACAATTTGGGAAATAATAGCTAGGATATGCCGCCATACAATTCTGATAAGACGAACCGTAATTAGTGTTTTTATCCATCTCATAAGACCAGATCTGACTCACGGAGGTGTCATAATAAGATATGTAGAAAAAGCCGTTGCTGCCCCACTGAGTACCCCAGTTGTTCTTGATGATCCATGCGCCATTTCCAGGAGGCGTTACAGCAAAATTGGAAGCGCTGAAATTATCGTCCCAGCCAACGAGGGTAACAGCGTGGTTTGTCTTCTTGGACTGGTTCTGATAGAATGAGGTGTATGTATCGCCTGTTTTGTAGTTATTGTCTATAGTATAATAAGCCAGAGTCATCGCGCCGTTCTGCATGAGATAGTTCTTGATGGAATCTCTGTCAGATGCGTCGAAGGTTATCGCGTTCTGAAGGTGATATTTGGAGTCATATCTGTACTGTTCATCAAGGGTAGATCTGGAGGTAACAACGGGATAGCTACTCTCGTCAGCCGCGCCCATCCATGAAGCAAGCGCACCTATTGCAATGTTGTCGTTTCCGCCTTTACTGTAGCACTCGTTGCCAATGTTCATCTGGTCGCCGTAAAGGGGATCGCCTTCGGGAGCGCCCAGTCCCTCAGAAAACCATACCAGGTGAGTTTCGGAAAGATCGACCGAGATATCTGCCAGACCTTGCTTAACCATTGAGGACTCAGCAGCAGAAAGTGCAGCATGGGCCCAGCATGTATTTGTGCTTCCCTGATATTTCACTGAGGTGACATAACCCTCATTGTTCAGATTGTAGTAAGAGGGCAGACTGATTCCATTATTCGGAATGTTTGGTTCATCAGGAACAAGGTTGAAGTTCACTTCGTTTCCATTTTCATCGGTATAGTAGACATACTGCTCGCCATACTCCGAGGTCTCTCCTATGACCGAAGTAAGGCTCTTCAATTCAGGCTCTGCTTTGGCTGGTGTGTAACCTGCAAATGCGGTGACCGACGCCTGCGCCGCAAACGAAGCTACTATCAGCGCAGACAAAGCCGCTCTGATTCTTGACTTGTAGCTGCTCATAATCATCTCTCCTTTTTTTAAATACGGCACTTCTCTAAGCTATACCCATGACCATTCGAAAGCCTCCGTATAATATAACGATACGCACTGAGCCGGCTGATGGAAAAAAGTGTATTTCATCAGCGTAAGCAGAAAGCGCCGTCCTGCGTTTATTGTATCACATCCGCAGGGATATGATACAATTTGCCGATATGCACGAAGTTCGCCATAGGCGAACAGATGTGCAAAGCATTTGGATCTATAATAAACGCTCTGCATTTATTATATCATCAATTTTGATCATTGTCAATGACTCCAATTAAAAGTCCATAATTATTGGCAAAAAAAATTCCCTGCCGCATTGCTGCCTCAGAGAATCATAATTAAATTGAAATTCACAATAGTGTATTAAATCTTTCTTTTGTAATAACTGTCCTTCATTCTGTCGAGGAGCGTCTGTGGAATAAGACCGACCACCAGCGGCTTCACCACATATGGCAGACCTGCAGGCAGAAGCCCGAGCTTCCTGAAGCCGCGCAGGCGTACCTTCGCCTCGTCAAGGCGGTACTTGTATTTTCGACGCTTTTTTGCGGCTGAGTTTTCACAGAAATAATAGAGATAGTCAGGCAGATTAGCGCCTCTGCACATGGTCTGAAGGGTCATGAAAAGATCGTAATCCTCCGTGCGGTAGGTTTCTCCTGAGACCCGGTATCCTCCCGCCGCCATCAGCGCTTCCCGGCGGAATACCACAGAGCCGTGCCGATAAGGCGAGTTGAAAAGAAAGTCCCTCGGGCAAATATTCAGCGGGAAATCGTTCCTGCCCCATATTCCGCCCTCGTCAAACAAATAGGACTGACAGCCTAACACCGAGATTTCAGGATGCTCCTTCAGGTAGCTGATCTGAAGCTCCAGGCGGTTCTCGGCGCTGATATCGTCGCAGTCGTGGCGGGCTATGAAAGCTCCCTCTGCGATTTCCAGGCACTTGTTCAGCGAAGCGGCGAGACCCAGGTTGCTTTCATTTCTTAGCAGCTTTATTCTGCTGTCACGGGCAGCGAAATCACAGAGCAGCTCCCACGTGTTATCGCTGGACCCGTCGTCACAGATTATGAATTCGATATCCCCGAATGTCTGGTTCAATATACTCTCGATAGACCTGTTGAACGAAAAACAACCGCCTATATTATATGCACCTGTGATAACAGATATCTCCGGCATGCCATTACCCCGCTATTTTCCATATCCGAAAAGCCCAAAGAAACGCTTCAGCGGCTCCTTCAGGTGCAGAAAGCTCAGTATTCTTGCGCAGAGCGCACGCAGTGCTATCAGCTTTTCGTTTGTTCCTGCTGCGATGAGGTATCGCCTCCAGCCACATGACCTGACGTTCAGGCAGTAGCGCTCGTAGGTTGCCTTCCAGCGGCGGTGTCTCAGCAGCGTATTTCTCTCCCGCACTCTGTTGGGAAAGTACTTGGTGAATTCGATCTCTAGCTGTTCCTGATAATCCAGCACCGTAAAGCAGGACGCCATCAGCTTTTCTGACAGCTCCTGCTGTTCACGGCTGTACTGGCAGTGATAATCAAACGGGATATCCCTGTACCTTCGCAGGAAGCTCAGGAAAATGTGCTGCTCAGGAGTATAGCGCGACAGGAAGGTAACGTATATCTTCTCCTGCTTTTTATGGTGCTTGAACCATTCTGCATCCTCGACAGTCTGCAGCTCCAACCCAAGGTAGTATTTCTTGACATCGTCTGCATTGCCGAACGTCAGCCAGTCTGACGGATGAAAGCATACCTTAGACGCCCGCGGATCACGGGTATAAAAATCGCAGATGATCAAGCGGTTTTTGAAAAGGTATGGCGGCACCTCGTCATATTTGCCAAAATAGCTCAGAAAACTGCTGCCATAAAACCGGATGTCAGTCCTTGTTTTCAGGATATATCGTCTTTCTGCGAGGGCAACCCCAGCTTTAGTGCTGACTATCTGCCGATTCACGTTGTTCGGGATATTTGCCGACTCATCGCCGGTCTGCGCTCCCGGGTCCTTCGACAGCACCAGCTTATCGAATTCAAGACCGGCTGCGTCCGTACCCTCCCATGTCGAGAGGATGATCTCAGCGCCCGGGAAAACATCACGCAGACTACAGAGGCATTCTGGGGTCGTTTCCTTTGAAACAGCTCCTTGTACGACTATTGAGATATCCGCAGCGGATACCGGTGTAATATTCATATTTTATTTCTGAACGGCGGCAAGCTTTGCCATGACTTTGTTCTGGAAAAGCTTATCCAAAATTTCCAGCAACAGCGCAGCCAGTATGGATATCCCCACACAAATCAGGAATCCCCTCTCTGACGAATCCTGATCGGAACACAGCTTATACAGATTAATTACAAGTCCATGCACCATATACAACGACATTGAAGCTCCCGTGAGATATCTCATGTATTTAAGACTGGCGATCCTGTCCATTGCTCTTCCTATGAGTCCGATATTAAGATCAAACAGAACTATCAGCGCAGCGGATACGATGATATAGGAGTAGTCGTACAGTATCGAAACATTGGCTGACACGACAAATAACGAATAGAGCACTCCGAGCAGCTCAAATATCGTGCAAACCAACACCTGATACAGCTTTCTTTCGCTGCCAAGCCTTGTCTTGGCTTCCTGACCGAGCATTCCTGCCATGTAGCCTATCGACATATCCATAAGTCCTCGCAGTACACCAGTATGAACAGGCGCCAGATCCTCTATTGAATAATTGAGACCGCCGGATTCCGAGAAATATACCAGCAAAGACGCAGAAAGCACGGCTGTGACCATGCATGCAAATGTGCTTTTCTGGCGGTCGAGATTCTTGGAAATAAAGGCGATGACAATGTAGCAGAGAAAGTATACCGGTATGAACCACAGGTACCCTAAATACCCGATGTAATTGTACCCAGTACCTTTAGTGGTAAACGCGTAGAACATCGAAAGATATGCCGGAAGCTGCTTGACCAGATCTGTATTCTGGTAGACAAAGAAAACGACTATAGCCCAGATAATGATCATCAGCGCATATATCGGATATATCTTCTTGAACTTGTTCAGGCACAGTGAAAATAAGCTGTTCTGCTCGGTCTTTTTTTTATTCAGAGCCGAAAAGAAACCAGATATCAGGAAGAATGTTTCTACTGCCAGATAACCCTGCGGAACGAACTGCCAGTTAAAATGGAGCGCTACGATGATAAGTGACAGAATAAGTTTATACAGATCAATTGAATAACATCTGGTCTTGCTCATATCATGCTCCTTACTGGGTCACGTTTTTGAAGAATCTGCCGATTGGAGTGTGGCGGAAGACAGCCTTTATAAAGCGTGGAGTCTTGTTCTTCATCTTCACAAGCGTATAGTGTATCCTGTTGTATTTTACAGAGAACACAAACCTTGCCCAGAACAGGAACCGCTTGTCTCTGAAGGTCTTATGCCCCTCAAAATCGTGACGCGCATAGCATTTTGCCTGCTCCACCGGCGCGCCTTCAAACGGAACCATCGAGAAGCTGTACGGCAGGATTATCGTTTTCGCAGGAAGGAACGCGTTTCTCTGCTTGTTCCAGCGCAGGTCGATATCCCATGTATTGATGAGGCATATGTACTTCTTCAGCGCTTCGTAGCTGTCCTCGAAGGTGTACTTGAAGCTCCAGTCCTTCAGGGAAAGATAATGCTTGAACAGTTCGCTTTCTGGGGAAACAAGATAAGTCACGAATTCATCTGAGGATTTCCTCAGGCGGGTCATCATCTCAAGCTGTATGCCCATATGTGTATTTTCCTGATAAGGATAGCTGAAATAATCGACCATATCCTCTTTCCAGCCGCACAGGAACATATCGGACGGATGATACAGCCGATCGACTCTAGTAAAGCAGTTGGTGGTCGTTATCCTGTGTTCGTTTTCGTTGGAAAAGTAAGTCTTGTCAAGAATTTTTATGAGCTTGTTAGTATCGCACCACTGATCGTTCCTCAGCTTTACTACAAGCGTCTTATCCGGAACATTATCAAGCCCGGCGCGTACTGTAAGGATCTGTCTGTTCAGATTGAAATAACCCGGATTAAGTATATCCTTACTGTAAACTGGCTTAATTTTCAGATCCCCGCCATATTGCTGGATCGATTTTTCAGTGTCCTTCCTGCAATCCGTATAAGTGCTTACAATTACCGAATGAATGCGGTTCTTTATCTTCAACAGGCTGCCGAAAACTTCCTTATAAGCATTGTCGCTTATCGGTCCATGAACAATAAAACAAACTTCCGTGTTCATATTCTATCCTCCAGATCGATCAGGTTTTCCTTATAGAAGCCGTTTGACAGCAGCGTTTTGTTAAATGAATCTCTTCTATTGCACTCGGCATATGACGGCTGTCCTTTCACGGAATCCGGTAGTCCGTCGTTGATATCGGTAAGAGAATAAATGACGGTATCACTCTGCACATACTTTGATATCAGGTCTGCCAATGAAGTGCCTATATCTTCTTCTCCTATGATGATATCATTGATGAAAAACGGTCTTGATTCAAGCACGGCATTGACATAGCACTGCTTTGTAGACTCACCGGAGTAGCAGATGATATCTCCGCTTCTGAACCGGGATGACATATTGTAAAACCATTTCTCAAGAATGATCACCAGATTCTTGTTAAAATAAAAATCAACAAGAATGCTGTCATACTTGCGCGATACTATTTTTTCATCAACTGTATCGAAGCAGTTCCGCTCGTCGATAACAAGGGCGTTGCTGCATTTCGGCGCTGATTTTGCTGCACTTTTGGCTTCCTCGTATAATTTCAGCCTTGCGTCTATAGTCTTTTCGAATGACGCAAGTTCCTTAACGCCCTTTTCCTGCTCGGAAATGATATTTTTCCTTTCCGCAGGGGAAGCGTTATAGAACTTTTCAAGCTTACTGCACAGGTCATTTTCCTTAAATGGGTCAAAGGTCATATCATTGACAGATCCGCCCATATAATCAGAAAAACCGCAGTATTTAGAACAGAGTACTGGAACCTCATAGCCAACGGATTCAGTCATTGCGAGAGAAAGGCACTCGAACGGAGATGCAAGAACAGACACATCGCTTATAGTAAGCATGCGCTTCTTCCCATTGGAATTCATGAAATCAAAGAACAGTATTTTCTTTCTGTATTCCTCCGGGATCGTATCGTATATCTCGTTGCGGAAATTCCTTCCGGTCACACTATTTACAGAGCTGTTGCCGATAATGAACAGGAGAGCGTCCGCATTGGTCTTTTTAAGGAATCTGATGAACTGGTCAACCAACAGAGCCTGATTCTTTCTGCCCTCTACGCGGCTTATGCAATTCACTATGAACTTACCCTTGTATGGCTCTATATCGAAATCCTTCTTCAGCTCGTCAAGCAGCTTTTCCTTCCTGCACTGTTCGACAACTATAGGATGAAGCACTGTTTTAACATCTCTAAGGCCATAGTTCTTTGTAACATAGTGATTCATGAAGCTTGACGGTGCAACGTTGAGGTCTGAAAGGCGCATCTGCACTCTTTCCCTCGCAAAGCATTCCTGAATAAACGGGCTTGCATATTTCACCGGGATACGGTCGTTCCACTCAAAGCACTCTCTTGAAGCTGTATGATGGAGAGTAATAAACACGGTATCAGAAAGCTCGTTGTCGTCTGACTCATACTTATAAACAACAGATTCAAGTCCCAGCGCCAGATAATCAGCACATTCAACGTAATCCGGCTTTACCTTTTTGAGGTACTTGCAGATGTTGACGCCCTGCTCGTGCAGGTTGTCTCCGGTAATAGTGTTGATCTTGAAACGCTTATTCTTGAGAGCGGCGTTTTTCTTGTCGAAAACATATGTGAACACATGCACCTCGACATCGTCGTTTCTCTCGAGGATCTGATTCACGAGGATATCAAGGTAGCTTGCAACGCCGCCGTGTCCGGGAAACAGCCCAAACTCATGAGCCAAAAATACGATCTTCTTCATACAATACCGTCCCAGTCCTTAAAAAACTTTTTTGGAGATCGGATCGTTCAGGAAAATATTAAGATCCTCCGGAACGCCCAGTCCGTACATCTTCACGCCCACATCGCAGTAGACAAGCTTCATGCCGGCTTCGATCATTTCATTGTAGACCGGAGCGACATAAAACTCATTGTTCACGCGGATATTCTTGTCGATCATCTGATGAGCGTACTTAACGAAATCGCTTCCGTGCTTATAGTTGTATATTCCAACGGTAGCCTGATCGGAGATGACCTCTTTTTCTCTTACAAGCGTAACAAAGCCGTTCTCATCATAACGTATGAAGCTCCATTTGGGATCATCGGCAGGCATGGTCATGATCAGCCCGTCGTAATCCTTCATTGCTGCGAGATAATTGTTTATGTCAGTATCGACATACTGGTCGCTGTTTGCGATCATCAGCGCATCTTCGTTGTCGATATACTTTTCAGCGAGGAGGACCGTGCATGCCGCGCCCTCGGTGATATGGTCGACCGTTACGATCTCGCACCCGGGAGACATTCTTTTAAGCTCGTTGGAAAGGTCGAACTTTTCAATATGCTCCTTCTGGCAGATGTAAATAAAGCGGTGATCGCATTCCGGTCTGATATTCCTGGTGACATACTCTATCATGGGTCTGCCGTGGATATCGATAAGGGGCTTCGGCATTTTGTATCCGGCATTGGCGAAGCGGCTTCCGCGACCCGCCATAGGCACAACTATATTCAGCATTTTCTTTTTCCTTTCAGCAAACGTACTTATCGTTATTCGCGCCCGGCACCTTTACTACTACGTTCACAGCGTCGGTAACAGCCTCGAAGTCGGTAGCTTCGCCCGGCTCCATAACGATTATATCTCCGGCATTGTATTCGATCCCGTTCATTCTTACCGTTCCTGAGATCACAACTGTTATCTCGGTAGCGATCTTATGGTAATGCCTTCCCTCATAATCGCCGGCAGTATAGCTTTTAACTGCAGTCTCAACGTCATTCGTGCGGTAAAGGGTCGGTTCAAAATTTCCTACGAACCATCCCTTCGTCATATCGGAGATCTTTGCGGTTTTCACTGCTTGTCGCCCCTTTCTGAGCTAAGGTATGCACGGAATGCGTCCATACCGGAATCATAGCTGAAATTGTAATACTTGGACTTATCGACTCTGTATACGCCAATGCGCTTCTGTGCAAGCACCATCTCGTTGTACACGGGGCATACATAGAACTTCCCATTCACGCTTGCATTCTTGAGGATCATCTTCTTGGCTGACTCCACAAAAAGGCTGGCAGTCTTGAAATAATACATTCCTGCGACGGCATTCTGACTGATAGGTCTCTTTTCAGCCGCCTCGATCACATTGTCGTTCTCATCCAGTCTGACATAGCTCCAGCGCGGGTGGATATCTCTGAACACCGCAACCCCGCCATCGAGATCCCTTTTGCGGAAATCGTCGATAATATCCTGAAGGTTCTCAAGCAGGATCTGGTTGCTTCCAAGGATGAGGAGCGGCTCGTCAAGCTTCAGCTGATCTATGGTGAGCAGGCAGGTGCATGCCGCGCCCATCGTTTCGCCCTCTGCCATTACTATGTTCGCACCGGGTGCGAGGAGGCGGATTATATCGTCGAGGTGATATCTGACAGCGTCGCTGCGCTTTACGACAACGATCACGTCGGCATCCCTGATGGAGCCGAGGGTCTCAAAGACATACTGGATGACTGTCTTGCGCTCTATCTCCTGAAGGCTCTTTATATATTCGGTATCCGAATTTCCATTATCGGGACCGGCTATGGGTATGATTATGTTCATGTCGTTCCTCCTCACGCATTCTGGCTTTCGAACATATCGATGTGTTTCCTGATATTCTCATAGTTCACATCATAGACCGTTTCAACCTTCATAACGTTCGCGCCGGCATCTGTCGCTGCCTTGATGCCGTTCCGGTTGTCCTCCACGACCATTACCTCCTTGGGGGAAAGCCCAAGCCTTGAGATAGCGGTCAGGTATATCTCCGGATCCGGCTTTGCCTTCTGGACATCCTGATTGCTGAGAAAAAAGTCCAGATAAGAGATCAGCGCGCTCTTTTCCATCATCAGCTCCACCGTGTTCCTTACGGAATTGGAAGCTACTGCGAGATGGTAGCCTTCAGACTTGAGCCTGGAAAGCGCGTACTCGTGAAAGAATCTGGGTGCGCAGCAGGTCTGTACCATATCGATTGTATACTTCTGCTTCAGTTCGTTTATGAACTTATGCAGCCCATAAGGAAGTCCCTTTTCAAGGCTGAGCATTTCCAGCTTTTTGGATGTGGGAAGACCGTCATAGGTCACAAGATGATCATAGCGGCTTATCTCGTAGCCGAAAAGGCGGAGTGCCTTGTTGAACGTCTCGTAGTGCCAGTCCTTCGCTTCGATAAGGACGCCGTCCATATCAAATACTATTGCTTTGATTTTCATATATACCTCCTTATACTCCACCGAACATGCGCTTAGCCTCGTCCGGATGGTCTGTGCAAAGTATCACGGACGCGAGGTCGATATCAAAGCCGCGGAGTTTTTCCCAGAATCCGGTGTATTCTCTTTTATGAAGATCCGGCGATACAATGCAGACCTTTTTCCCATTCGTCAGATGATTCTGAAGAAGCTTTTCCGTTATCCATGAATCGTCAAAAAATGCGTCGATCCACACGCCGGCTGCCTGGTCGTACATGACCGGATTTTTTTCATACTCGCTCTGTCGTGTAAAGAACCGTATATTCATCTCGCTGTATTCTATCATCTGCGGGACAGACATATCGAACGTGAAGTAATTGTTTATGCCATATTTGCCGAGCAGCTCCATCAGGAGCGCTTTCAGCCCGTCAGCCTTGATGTTTATTGCGAAGCAGTACTTATCACCGTACCTTGCAAGCTCTGCGAAGACGCTCTCTGCGTCAGGACTGCTGCTATCAGCAATGTTGTGCGAAATGACCATTCTGCCCATGTAGTCGCGGATATCGGATTCAAAGCCGTATCCATTCTTAAGCGCGCCGAACAGTGCTTCCTCGGAATTGTTGGCGATATTGCTGTTCCAGTAACCTCTATGTGCCAGGATCTCCATTTAGACTCCTCCCATGATATCGGCTTTATAAGCCTGACAAACCTCAGCAGTATCGCCGATCATTCTTACTTTTCCATGCTCCAGCCAGATCACGCGGTTGCACATTTCCTCGATTTGGTCGAGACTGTGCGAAACAAACAGGACCGTTGTGCCTCCGCTCATAAGCTCATGCATCCTTTTCTTGCTTTTTTCCTGAAAAGCTGCGTCGCCTACCGAAAGTATTTCGTCAACGATGAGGATCTCCGGATTAACGACTGCGGCAATAGAAAACGCAAGACGCATGGTCATACCAGAGGAATAATTCCTGAGCGGTATGTTGATAAAATCGCCAAGCTCTGAAAACTCGACTATCTCATCACGCTTTTCCTTCAGGAACTGTTCGCTGTAGCCGAGGATCGCACCGTTAAGGAATATATTTTCATTGCCTGTCATATCAAGGTCGAAGCCTGAGCCAAGCTCAAGCATTGGCACGATGTTCCCGCGGCAGACAACGCTGCCTCCCGACGGAACGAGTATCCCGGATATCACCTTGAGAATTGTGCTTTTGCCAGCGCCGTTCTTTCCTATGATGCCTACGGTCTCTCCTCTGTTCACAGTAAACGAAACATTATCCAATGCCGTAAACGTTGTATATTGCAGCTTGTGCTTCAGCATGGCAACGACGAATTCCTTCAGTGAGCGGATCCTGTCGTTTGCCATTTTAAAATTCATAGTCACATCGTTGACGGTAATTACTTCATCGCTCATTAAGTTACACCTTTTATAAATACAGGATGAATTTATTCTGTGATTTTTTGAATATCACTGCCCCAACCGCCAGCATCGCCAATGCCATAAGGAGGGATAATATATAAAACATCGGCTCTGGAGAAGCATTGTACAGTATGCAGCTTCTCGCGCCCTTGATAAAGTAATTCAGCGGATTGACGATCAGCACGAACCTGTATTCATCAGGCAGGATCGATTCAGGGTAGAATACGGGGGTAAGATACATCCATATCATGCTTATGACGTTCCAGATGAACTGTGTATCCCTGAAGAACACCATCAAAGCGGACAGCACAAGGCTCAATCCGAACGCGAAAATTATCAGGCAGGCGATGAAGTACAGCCCCAGAAGGGACTTCCATGTGAACACAACGCCGGTGAACAGGCACACGGCTATCATCGGAATAAACGATATAGCAAGATTGACAAGTGAAGAAATGACTCTCGTTAACGGATAGATATACTTTGGCATGTACACCTTTGTTATAAGGTTCGCATTGCCGAGGATAGATGTCAAAGCCATGCCGCACGCCTCGTTGAAGAAGTTCATCGACACAACACCGACCAGCAGGTATGACGGAAAATTATCGATATCCGACTTAAATATAGTAGAGAAAACGATATACTGCACCAGCATCGTCAGCAGCGGATTTATGAAGCTCCACAGTATTCCGAGGGCGGAGCGCTTGTATTTGGTCTTGAAATCTCGTGAAACGAACTGCTTTATGAGGAATCTGTATTTATACATCGCAATGACAAAAATTGCGATAATGCTCCGCTTGCCTCTGACGAACCTGCACCATGAGAAGATCAGTACGCCTATAACCAGGCAGGCACCTGCTGAAAAAAAAAGCCAGAAGTGCTTTCCCAGCCAGATATCATCCTTTCCGGTCAGGGAAACGCACAGCGTGCCCTCAAGCTGTTCGCCGTCCATGAAGAATGTATTCTTCTCATCGTTGACATCCACATTGCGAAGGATGGTTCCGCCATTGCTGACAGGGCAGTCCGAACGGACGACAAGCTTCATCGGGACATTGTAAAGATCCTCGCCCTCCGGGAACACCAGTGTACGAACCGCCTTATCATACAGCTCCGCCGAATCAAAGCTCTCAGAAGTCACCAGCGATTTTTCCTGCTCGTTAAAAACCTCTACAGTTATCGTGCCCGTGCATGGTCTTTCATAGTTGCTCCATGTAATATCCATTCTGCGGATATGCTGAATCGGCGCTGAGAAGAAATACTCGAAGGTCCTTCCCTCGTAGATCTCCGTTACGCTGTCATTCGGCTCCGGCGCATTGTAGTTTCCGGCTGAATCACGGTATATGAGATCCTCGCCGCTTATTGAATAATATAAAAAGCCTAAAAGAATAAATACAGTTGCAATGGCGATATATACTGTTCCAACCTTATTTTTTATGTTGCTATCTCCCATGAACTACCTTTCGCGACAAATCGTTCCCAAAGTCACCAGTCTGAAAAGCTGAGAAGCAGCCTTCTGGCAAAGAGTCACCCAAATGCGTATAAATGCATTAAGACAGCCCTTTCTGGGATTCCATACGTTTTATATTTTATCACATTTAATATTGTTTGTCAATACCATCGATCTAAATTCACTAATGGCAATAATCAACTTGGCAAAATGACGGAATGAATTGATTTATTACAGTAAAAATAGTATAATATGTCCCAGTATCCGGCAGTGCCTGTTTGCAGTAAATTGCAGTCATTGCCCGCTTATACTGAGTATGCGGACAGAGAGTTCCGCGGAAAGGATGGGTATAATGAATAGTATAATACCAATAGCACTAACTGGCTCCGAAACTGAGGTCAGACTCGCCGGAGCTAACACATGGATACGGAACGACAGCGCCGGCACGGTTTACGCCTCGGCGCTTCCGGGAGTGGTGTCCGGCAAGGAAGGAGTGGTTTCAATACCGGCAGGGGGCTCCGCACCGGTCTACGGTTCCGGCGGACGCGTATATCTTCTGGGAAGCGGCAGCGTTATTTGCCTCGGGTCGGATTACAGCGCAAACCCTTTTAAGACTACAGCATCATCCGGCGGCTCGGATGCTGACGAAGTGGCAAGAGCCGCCATATCCACACACTCGGGCAACGCAAGCATACATATTACTCCGCAGGAAAGGAACATCTGGAACAGTGCGTCAGGCGAACTTGCAGGTCACACAAGCGACGGAAATATCCATGTCACGCGAGAGCAGAAGGAAGCAATTGTGGCATATCAGTCTGACTCCGTGAACTTTTCCGCACTGCAGGCAGTTAAAGGCAGTACGCTGGTCAGACTCCAGATCGACACCGATTACGATCACGCCATGTTCTGCAGATCCGATGATGGCGGAGTGACATTTGTGGAATTACCACTCGGAAATGCGGCGACGCTTGAAGCGCACCCCGCTTCGGATTTTGTGCTGAGATCCGATTTTGACGAGCTGACCAAAAAGGTCAGCGAACTTGCCAGCAGGGCGTCCGTGGAATTCCATTTAGATTAACGATCTGCAGGCAGATTCGGGTGCGTGAGCGGTCATCACCTTATCAGTGCGCCTGCCTGAGACCTATAAACAACAAAAGCGCCTCCGGAACTGTCCGGAGGCGCTTCAGCCTGTTTAAAGGTGGATGCCAGCGATTCGAATTTTAAAGGTTCGATTTTAGTCAGATCAGCATGGGAAATAACAAAGCATTATTGGGGCGTTGCGGGTACAAGGTCGCTGAGGTCATACGGCGAACCCTCGGCCGCATTGAACGCTCTTACGAGGAACTGGTATGTCTGACCATTTGTGAGTCCGCTTACCGTGAAGCTTGTTACCTTAGTTGTTCCGTAGAACATATACTGTCCGTCTCCGAGGTAGGAATAGATGTAGTAATCTGTCGCTGTCGGTACTGCTTCCCACGAGAGCTTTACGCTGGCGT
>OCHN01001992.1_pt1 | contig 14380 bp, 12 predicted proteins | sample 1538911 | NCBI WGS metagenome assembly OCHN01 (sample SAMN04571736, study PRJEB22368) | human gut metagenome | biome: human gut; material: stool | host: Homo sapiens | place: Luxembourg | collected 2013-01-11 | reverse complement strand
GTATGCGGGAAAACTGCACGTACGGTTCTTAGAGGAGTTTATCTCCAACTGTTTAAAATTAGTAAAGTAAAGAAGGAGGTAAATTTACTTATGCAGACAAATAATAAAATGGCGGTTGCTCCTGTTGGAAGGCTCATTTGGCAAATGTCGTTACCGCCGCTAATCTCCATGTTTCTGCAATATTCCTATAATTTGATAGACAGTGCGTTTATAGCGCGGTTGAGTGAGAATGCACTAGCGGCTGTTTCTTTGTCATTCCCAATTACAACACTGATGAATGCGTCGTCTATCTGGATTGGTGTCGGCGTGAATGTACTGATTGCAGGGTATCTTGGTCAGAAAAAGCAGGATGAGGCAAATACCACCGTCACACATGGATTGTTACTGGCCTTTGGAATTGGTGCTTTGCTCAATCTTCTGTCATTACTGATTATGAAACCCTACTTTAGGGCATTCACCAATAATGTAGAAATTTATCAGTTGAGTATGGCCTATATGAGCGTATGTTCGTTCATGCAAATTCCTAACATGGTGCATATCACAATCCAGAAGATGATACAGGCTACCGGGAACATGGTAGCTCCTATGTGGTTCCAGATTGCAGGAGTACTCGTTAATTTTGTGTTTGACCCACTCCTAATTTTTGGTATTGGTATTTTTCCAGCTATGGGAATCCGTGGTGCTGCGGTGGCTACTGTTGTGGGTTATTCGTTATCTATGATTTTGGCATTTGCCTTGCTACTGGGCAAAAAGCAGAAAGTGCGGATAAAACTCAAAGAATTTCATTTTCAAAAGTGGTTGATTGGCCGTATTTTAACCCTTGGACTGCCATCTTTTATTATGAATGCCCTTAGTTCTTTTATGGTGACTTTTGTAAACTTTTTTCTGGTGGCATATTCCGATACGGCGATTGCATTCTTCGGTGCGTATTTTAAGGTGCAGCAGCTGATCGTTATGACAGTAAACGGCTTGATTCAGGGCTGTTTGCCTATTATGCGATTTAACTACGGTGCGGGAAACAGAGATAGGCTGCATTCTGCTTTCCGATACGGAACCGCTTTGGTCTTTGGTATGATGATACTGGGAACTTTGATCGTCAACTTCTTTCCGGCGCAGCTTTTGGAAATGTTTACAGCATCAAAAGCCATGCGCTCCTTTGGAATATCCGCTATGCGAATTATGGCGGCAAGCTATCTGTTTTGCGGTCTATCTACTATGATTTCCACCTATTTTCAGGCGACAGAAAAAGTAGGTTCCAGCATGGTGATTCAATTATGCAGACAACTGCTTTTCCTTGTTCCTGCTTTATGGTGTCTGGACAAATTATTCAAACTGAACGGAATCTGGCTTGCATTTCCCGTTGCGGAAACCGCCACTATGCTCATTGCTCTGGCAATAATGGCATGGTATCGCCACAAAAATATCTTATAACAGTTCCAAGGAGGAGAAATGATGAATGATACTTTTATGAAAGAAAAACCGGTATTACCGCTGATTTTATCCATGTCCCTGCCTATGGTTTTATCCATGCTGGTTAATTCTCTATACAACATTATCGACAGCTTTTTCGTCGCACAGATCAGCGAGGAAGCTATGACGGCATTATCACTGGTTTACCCAGTTCAAAATTTTATCAATGCTGTTGGAATTGGATTTGGCGTTGGAATCAACGCAGTGATTGCCTTCTATCTAGGTGCTGGAGATGATAAAAAAGCAGATCAAGCTGCCACGCAGGGACTTGTGCTTGCCATGATTCACGGCTTTGTTTTGACAGTCTGCTGTATTACAATGATGCCGGCTTTTTTAGGCATGTTCACTTCATCCAAGACAGTGATTGAACTTGGCATCCACTATTCTGTTATTGCGTTCGCTTTTACAATGATTATCATTGTGGGTATTACATTCGAGAAACTATTCCAAGCTGTAGGAAACATGAAAACAACCATGATCAGCTTGATGTGTGGGTGTATAACAAACATTGTCTTAGACCCCGTTCTGATTTTTGGCTATGGTCCATTCCCTGAAATGGGAATCGAAGGCGCTGCGCTGGCAACTGGCATCGGGCAGGCCTTGACGCTTGCAATTTATCTGGTCGTTTATTTTGTGCGGTCAATTCGCGTGCATATCCGCAGGCAGTACATTTTGCTCAGCAAAGAGATGGTAATAAAACTGTACTCCATCGGCATTCCCGCAACCTTGAATCTTGCACTCGCATCTCTTTTGATTTCGGCGCTCAATGCTATTTTGGCGGCATATTCCGAAGTGTATATTCTGGTTTTGGGAATCTATTACAAATTACAGACATTCATCTATCTTCCGGCTAATGGCATTGTTCAGGGGATGCGCCCATTGATTGGCTATAACTACGGTGCGGGGGAGAACAAAAGAGTCAGCCAGATTTATAAAATCGTTTTGTGCATGAGCGGTATCATTATGGTGCTTGGGACAGTGACATGTCTGCTAATCCCCGGCCAGCTTATTGGGCTGTTTACTCACACAGAAGCGACAATCCATAACGGGGAAACAGCCCTGCGTATCATCAGCGCCGGTTTTATTGTCTCGGCGGTTTCCGTTACATCATCTGGCGCACTGGAGGGACTTGGAAAAGGCACTCCTTCATTACTGATTTCACTTTGCCGGTATGTTGTGGTTATCATCCCAACTGCGCTTTTACTCAGCAGGCTTTTCGGAGTTGTTGGCGTCTGGAATGCGTTTTGGATCACGGAAGTGATTTCAGCAATCATTTCTATTTGTGTTTACTACAAGGCAATAGCACAAAGCTAGCTGAGCTAGTCAACAGTAAAATGAACGTTGCCCCGCACTATTATTCAGAGAGGAAAATTTCCATGACCGTGACTGACGTCTATCAAGAGTATATCCGGCGCAAGCACAACGTCTTTTGTAAAGCGTTCATTCGCTATGCAGCCATCGGGAAAATCACACGGCTGTGGCAGAAATGGGAACGGGAAATTTACCTTGATTATCTAACAAATGTATCAGCTTCTCAAATTCCTTGGGCAGTAGATGATGATTTCACTAAAATGCTTCCAGTTATGCAGACAGATATTCATCTTCAAAAAGGAAATGATGTATTGTTTATAGATGCGAAGCATTATAGTCATACAACGCAATCTCAATTTAATAAAATACAATTCAATCAAATAACTTGTATCAAATATTTGCTTATGTGAAGAATAAAGTATATTTATTCAAGGCTGAAAAGCACAGAGCTGCAGGTATGTTATTGTATGCAAAAACGAATGAAGAAATACAACCGGATCAAACGTATCAAATGCACGGTAATCAAATATAGGTTAAGACATTGGATTTAAATAAACCATTCAATGAGTTAAGTAAGCTGTTAGATGATATAGTGGATGAATATTTTAATGACATTCATAAAAAGAACTAGATATTTCAGTTTCTAGTTCTTTTTTGTCTTTGGTTATAAAATGAAATAGTTGTATTATTAAAATCTTGTATTGACTTCGAACTTATCTTTTGTTGACAAATTATTCATAAAAATGAATATTTTTTATTTAATACTGTAAGCGTTTCACGTATAATAGAAACATAAGTGAGGATCAATTTATGCAAATAAGTTATAATAAGCTATTTAAATTATTAATAGATAAAGGCATGAAAAAAACAGATTTGGCTAAAGAAGCTAAGTTAACACCAGCTACACTTGCAAAGCTATCTAAACATGAAAATGTATCTATGGATACATTAATTCGTATTTGCGATTGTTTGGATTGTACATTTGATGATGTAGTGGAATTGATTAAAGATTAATTAAGGGTTCGGAGGTGTACCATGAAAGGGACTGATGAAATACGTACATACTCATTTGATAATGATGGTTTGAATGAACTGAAGAGTTTTGAATATGGAAAAAATTGGCCAGTAGTTTATCTAATTCATAATAACAAAGATTTATATATTGGAGAAACAACAAGTGCTGAGGTTCGAATGAGTCAACATCTAAGTAACAATGAAAAGAATTACTTGGAAGAAATCGCAATTGTATTTGATCATAAATTTAATAAATCTGTTATTTTGGATTATGAACAAAGACTGATTAAATATTGTTCCGTAGATAGTAGATTTCAAAATATTCTTAATAAAAATAAGGGTCAACAAGCCATACATGATTATTATAATCGTGATGAGTATCGTAGTGATTTTGAAAGATTATGGAATAGTTTAAAAAGTATGGGTCTTGCTGATCACACGTTGCATAAAATTGAAAATGAAAATATCTTTAAGTTTTCTCCATACAACTGTTTGACTGGTGAACAAAATGAAGTGGGAACAGATATTATTATGGATATAATTGATACATTTACTAATGATAAAAAGGGTATCAGTTTAGTGAATGGTTGCGCAGGTACTGGTAAAACGGTTGTTGCGATAAGTATCATAAATTCTCTGATGAATACATTGGATATTGAAGAGGATAGTGTAGGAGAATTTGATGATGATATTGATAAACAAAAAATAGCAGCTTTAAAAGAATTGAAGGATTATATTCTGAAAGAGAGAAATGGTAAGCCTTTTAAAATTGGATTTGTATTACCAATGCCTGGCTTTAGAAGAACAATTTCTAATGTATTTAAAGAATGTGGTAATGGTTTAGTGAAAGATATGGTTATCGGTCCATGTGATGTAGTTAAGGAAGATTATGACATACTATTTGTTGATGAATCACATAGATTGAGTAAAAGAAAAAATTTAACTGGATATGGCTCTTTTGATAGTACGTCAAGAAAATTAGGCTTGGATCCTAATGAAACCAATCAATTAGAGTGGGTGCTTAATTGTGCGAAACATGTTGTTTTATTTTATGATCAATATCAGGCGGTAAAATCATCCGATTTAACAGCGTCTGAATATCAAGATACCTTAAATAAATATTCGGTTAGTCTAAATCATCATGAGTTAAAAACGCAGATGCGATGTAAGGGTGGTGCACCTTATATTGAATATATTAAGGCAATTATGAATTGTACAAACACTGCTTTTAAAATAATTGAAAATTATGATTTCTTATTATTTGATGATCCGAATAAACTAATTGAAGAAATTAGAAAAAAAGATGATCAATATACGTTATGTAAAACAGTGGCTGGTTTTTCATGGGATTGGAAAACAAAGCCAAGTAAAAAGCCTAAAGATAATTTAGATACTTATTTATCTCTTGTAGAAAAAGATGAATATGATATTTCCTTTGGCGAGCAACATTATATATGGAATCTTTGGAATGAAGATTGGATAACTCGAGAAGATTCACACTATACAATTGGATGTATTCATACTACACAAGGATATGATATGAACTATGTGGGTGTAATTTTTGGAAAAGAAATAGATTATGATCCATCAAGTAATTCAATTGTCATAGATTTAAATGAATATAGAGATAAAAAAGTTAAAGCAGGAATGGATGAGGATGAGTTAAAAAAATTGATTATAAATACATATACAACAATCTTGGCAAGAGGTATTAAGGGTTGTTATGTATATGCGTGCAATAAAAATCTTCAGAATTATTTAAAAAAATTTATTGCGGCTGCGAATGATTATACTTTGAAATAATAAATGTTTATTGCAAAAACTCTATTTATTAGTGCAACAGCTAAAGACTATATTACTCAATATCAAGACTTACAGAGGATTGGAATGACAAGTACATTATCACTTCCAACATTAATTGCATTATGTTCTATAGCTATTCAAAAACCAACCGTAAGTTCATTAGCTATACTTGGTGAAATTAGTGTAAGTGGTACTGTATCAAAGGTAGAAAACCTGGCAAATACTTTACAAGTATGTTTGGATTCTGGTGCAAAGAAAGTGTTATTACCAATCACTTCAGCGGTAGATTTAGGTAGTGTACCACGAGAACTAGTTGGTTGCTTTAACTTGATATTTTTTAACAATGCAGAGGACGCAGTGTTTAAAGCGTAGGGGTGGAATAAAATGGACAGACTAAAATCAATAACAATTAAAGGATTTAAGAAATTTCAATCGTTTAATATGAATTTTAATGAACATTTAAATATATTAGTTGGAGAAAATGAATCAGGAAAAAGTACTCTTCTTGAAGCAATAAAAGTTGTATTAAATCAGCAATATCGTACGACTGATAAATCGATTTTGGCAGAGTTATTCAATCGTGATGATATTAAAAAATTTCAATTAAATCCATCTATAAAAACTCTTCCATTTATTCAAATAAATTTAAAGTTGGAATTGGATAGTAAACATAAAAATACAGAATTTTTTTATGGGCAGTTAGATAAGAATACTGAAGGATTTGGCATTGTATTTGATTGTAAATTCGATGAAGAGCTAGGATATGGCCTAGAAAGTGAAATCGAAGCAGGAAAAGTTCCATACGAGTATTATTCTTTATCTTGGAAAACATATGCAGGTAATACTTACCAAACAATTAAACGTCCATTCGGATTTTTATTTATCGATACTTCAAACGTAGATACTCACTCATCGTTTAATTATTATAATAAAACCCTCTTTATTAACAGCTATGATGATTCTATGCGAACTGCTGCAAAAAACAGCTTTAGAGATGGACTTAAGAACGCATTTGCTCAATTAAATCTTTCACCTATTAATGAAAATAAAGTATTTGGGATTGATCATAAAAAAGTTATTCTCGAAAACATTATTTCAGTTTTTGAAAATGATATTTCATTAGAAAATAAGGGAAGTGGAATGGAAAACTTAATAAAAACACAAATTGCTTTGGATAAAGCCTCATCACATTTAGATGTGATTTTGATGGAAGAACCGGAAAATCACCTTTCTTTTCAAAATATGCTAAAAATGCTTAAAACGATTGAAAATAAACAAAATGATGCACAAATTATCATTGCCACTCATAGCAATATGATTGCAAGTCGTTTGGATTTGCGTAATGTTATATGGATTGAAAATAGTTGCGTAAATTCTTTAAAGAATGTGGACGAAAAAGTCGCAAAATTTTTTACGAAAGCAGACAATAATGGCTTTTTACAGTTATTACTTTCAAAAAAGGCTATTCTAGTAGAAGGAGCTACTGAATATTTATTAGTTCCTTACTTTTACGAGAAAATCCATGGAAGTACAATTGAAAGTGATGGAATAAGCATAATTAGTTGTAATGGAATTTCATATAAAAATTATCTTTCAATTGTTAAAAGTACAAATAAACGAATTGCAGTTATTACGGATAATGATAAAAAAGAAGAAAATGTGGAATCATCTAAAAGTTTTAATGATGAAAACGACAATCAGCATATATTCATGAGTGATGATACAGAACATGAATGGACCTGGGAAGCGGCGTTTTATTCAGAAAATAACGAATTATTGGATCAAGAAATCAAAGTACAAAATGGAGCACAATATTTATTTCATAAGCAAGATTATGGACCGGTGTTAGGAAAAATGTTAAATAATAAAGTTGAAATTGCTTATCAAATGTTAACAGATGAGATTGAATACAATATTCCTAGTTATATAAAGGATGCATTAAAATGGATAAAAGAGTGATATTAGCTGTTGCTGGTTCTGGCAAAACTTATCATATATGTAATAATCTTGATCCACAAAAGAAAAATTTAATTCTCGCATTTACACATGAAAATATTAGTAATATTCTTTCAGAATTGGTTAAGGCATATGGTCATGTACCATATCTTACGTCTGTAATGACTTTTGATGCATTTAAAAATCGTTTTATTCTTAAGCCGTATGAATATGGCATTCTTTCTAATTATGGTGAAGATTTACCTAAAGGAAAAGGAATAACAATGATTAATCCACCGGAAAATAGAATAAAAAAAGGAAATGTATCTGTCAAAAATCCATTGTACATCAATCAAGATCATATAGGGCATTACAGAACAAATACAGGATATTATTACTGTAGCAGACTGTCTAAATTGTTAGTTAAATCTAAATTAGAAAAAGAAAATTTGATTGTACATGCTGCAAAACAAATAAACATGTTTTTTGATTTTGTATATATAGATGAATTTCAGGATTATAGAGAGTATGATTTTGAATTATTAATGTGTTTTTCTAGGTACATAGATAATATTTTATTAGTTGGAGATTATTATCAACATTCAGTATCAGGAATTAATAATTCAGGTAAACCTTATTCTAAAAATAAAAAAATAGTTACGTATAATGATTTTCTGAAATTGCTTAGTAAAAATCATTTTTCTATCGATAAAGATAGTTTGAATTATTCTAGAAGATGTAGTCCTAATGTATGCAATTTTGTTAGAAAAAAACTAGGTATTAATATAAGTGGTAATGAAGAAAAAGTAGGAAACGTTATTTCCATATCATCAAAAGAGGAAGCAATTAAGATTATTCAAAATGACGAGATTACTAAACTAGTGTATCAAAAAGCAGCATCATATCCTTTTAATGCTGTAAATTGGTCTTATTCCAAAGGTGATACGATGAATAAAACATGTGTTATTTTAACAAAGACAACAGATTTTATTATGAGTGAAAATAAAGGGATTTCCTCTGTTTCTACGATTGTTATCAATAAATTATATGTTGCTCTTACTAGGTCAATTAGTGATGTTTATCTAATTTCCTCTAGACTTTTTAAACAAGTAATGGATGAGTTAAATTAAGAAAGTAAAGACTGTACGATGCGTTGGGGGATTTTGTACCTTTATCCTTGCAAGTAATGGGAATTGTAGTATTTCTAATTACATATGATGGAAAACGGTGTGCATATAGCGACCATTTTTCCGTCATATGTAATTAGAGCAAAAAGGCCCATTCGATTCGTTTGGCTAGTTTAAATGAAATATTAGATAAGGATTTAATTACATTAAAAAAAGATGATGTATTAAAAGCAATCGAAGAAATGAAATCTGTATAAAAAAAACTAACCCCAGGAGCAAAGGCATCTCGATCTACATCTTACTGGCACAGCCAGCCCAGCTTTATCCATCACAAGTTAGTTTCTGTATGTATGATACTATATATTTTTAAAAAAATCCATAATAGAAAAGAGATGATACTATGTTAGGAGCAATTATTGGTGATATTGTAGGTTCAGTTTATGAATTTGATAATATCAAGACAAAAGATTTTGAATTGTTTAAACCTAGTTGTCGCTTTACAGATGATACGGTCATGACATGTGCTGTGGCAGATGCGATTATGAACGGTGGAAGTGAAAAAGACTTTATTTTATCTATGAAAAAGTATGGTCGTATGTACCCTAATGCTGGATATGGTGGTAACTTTCGTTTTTGGTTAAGAAGTAAGAATACTGAGCCATATAATAGTTTTGGCAATGGTTCGGCCATGCGTGTATCTCCTTGTGCTTGGGTGATGGATTGTGGTTTTTGTGCAAGAACAGGTATGTGGCCCAATTATGACTTAGCAAGATTATCGGCTAGTGTAACACACAATCATCCAGAGGGTATTAAGGGTGATTTTGCTGTATGTGATACGATCTTTATGGCAAGATTTTATTTTGGTGGATGGAATATTGAATATTCAAATCCAATTGATTCAGATCCGGATGAGTGTAAAAGAAGAATCAAAGAGCATATTGAAAATGAGTATGGTTACGATTTATCGATGTCTTTAGATTCTATTCGTAAGGATTACAAGTTTGATGAAACTTGTCAAGGCAGTGTTCCACAGGCTATTATTGCGTTTTTAGAAAGCACGGATTTTGAGGATGCGATTCGAAATGCGATTTCAATTGGTGGAGATAGTGATACGATCGCAGCTATTACGGGAAGTATTGCAGAAGCTGCTTATGGTATTTCGGAAGATATGAAAGAAATGGCTTTGTCTTATTTGGATGAGTCATTAAAAGATGTGTTAAGAAGATAGAAGAAATATATGAGGGGTGATAAATCATGAATGAAGTGGTTGATTTATTGAATGAAATTTTAGATGAATTGAGAACAATGAAAGAAAAATTAGATGATATTCGTGGGAATGAATATCGTGATGGTTCTTTAGAAGATATATTTGATAAATTAGATGAAATTAATGATAACATTGGTTGAAATTAATGGTATGATATAGGTAATGATATATCTTTTTTCAAATCAGTTAGAATTAATAATATAATGTGGCATTGTCTGATTTGAGATGATGCCTTTTATTTTGTGGGGTTGGGTTATGCAGGATTTTAAGTTACTTACTAGACAATTGTTAGAAACATATCTAGGATCGAATACGTTGAGCAAAGTTGAAATTCAGGATTTTTTGGATTCGAATGCGAGTGTTATTGGTACGGGAAAACAAGAATTCTTTAAAAATATTGAGCACTTTTTAAATTCTTTCAAATTTGATGTGGAGAAAAGAAAGAATATTCATTTTGAATTTAAAGATTTAGAAATAGAAGAAAATATTGTGGATGATCAATGTGTCTTTGTGTATGGATCTGTTCAAATTTATGGTCTTTATGATAAAGAAGTTCCAATTATGCATTTGGATTCTCGCTTTACTGTTGTTTATGGTGTTAGGGATGGAAAATGGAAGGTGCTTCATATTCATCATTCGATTCCAGATAAAGAACAATTGGAAGATGAAGAGTTTCCAATTACTTTAGGTAAGCAGGTGCAACAGGCTCGACATGAAGTTGAGGCATTATCGGCCGGGTATTCCTATATTTGTTTGATTAATCTAGAGACAGGTGATGTGGAATTGATTAAAGGAAATAATATTCCCGGCTTAAACGGGCGCTATACTCAGATAGATCATAATATATTATTAGAGCAAGTAAATCGTTTGATTACCGAACCATTTAGGCAGAGTAGTGTTGAGTTTTATGATAGTACGACCATCGCAAAACGTCTTGAAGGAAAGAATTCCTTATTCCATACTTGTGAAAGGACAGATGGAACTTGGATTCTTTCGATGATTGTACCTCAAAAATATGATGAGAATGGTCGTGTTGTGAGTGTATTGCTTGCCAATCGTGATTTTACGGAAGAAAAGAAGCGTGAGTTAGAACAGGAAGAGGCTTTACGCCAAGAAAAGATCAAGGCTGAAAAGGCCAATGAGGCCAAGTCCATATTCTTATTTAATATGTCACATGATATTCGTACACCGATGAATGCGATTTTGGGATATTCACAATTAATGAAGAAAGAATTAACAAATCCTAAACTCGTTCATTATCAAGAAATGATTGAACAATCGAGTCAATTATTACTTTCAATTATTAATAATGTATTGGATATGGCTCGTGTTGAAAGTGGTAAGATGGAATTGGATGAAAATTATGAAGTAGTGGGGAATATTACTCAACTTGTTTGTGGTGCATTTGCGGCGGAAGCTTCAAAAAAGAATATTGAATTAAACAAAATTGTGAATGTCGAACACAAACATATTATTACCGATTCTACAAAGATGCAGGAAATTCTGTCCAATTTAATTAGTAATGCGATTAAATATACGCCAGAAGGTGGTAAAGTTTTGATTGATGTACAAGAACTTCCTTATAATAAAGAAGGCTATACTTTAATTCAAACAAAAGTATCGGATACAGGTATTGGAATGAGTGAAGAATTCTTACCATCCTTATTTGAATTATTTACACGTGAAAGAAATACGACTCTATCTAAAATTCCAGGTACTGGACTTGGTATGGCTATTGTCAAAAACCTTGTGGACTTAATGAATGGCAGTATTGAAGTAGAGAGTGAACTTGGTAAGGGTAGTACTTTTACGATCACTATTCCACATAAGATTGCGAATAAAGATTATACTAATAGAAATATTGAATCTTCCCATGAGCTTGATATTGATTTTAAGGGTAAAAGAATTTTATTGGCCGAAGATAATGAATTAAATGCTGAAATCACAACTACAATTCTTAGTGAAATGGGTTTTGAAGTTAAAGCTGTAGAAGATGGAATCCTATGTGTGAATGAAATGCAACATCAACCAGCCAACACATACGATTTGATTTTAATGGATATTCAAATGCCAAATATGGATGGCTATAAGGCAACAGATTGTATTCGACATCTTTCACAACCTGAAAAGGCCAATATTCCAATTATAGCTATGTCTGCCAATGCGTTTGAGGAAGATAAGAAAAAAGCATTTGATGTAAAGATGAATGATTATATAACGAAACCAATTGACTTTCAAAAGATGGAAGTAGTGTTGAAACATGTATTGAGTAAGAAGGATCCTCTTAGTTGAGGGTTCTTTTATCTTATGTTGTGTAAATGATTGATTTTGTGTTAGTTTAGATGTTAAAACCGTATCTAATTCAACGAAAATAATGCGATTTAGACAAGATAGGATTATTCGCAACAACATGCTTGGAGTTAATAATGTTTTCACATTGGCTCTTTATAATAGGAATTGGCTACTGGATGTAGTAACGGTGAACCCTCTGAATTAAATGGATGATATCTTGAGTTCTCGATGATTCCGATTATGTAGGAGGACGTGTTTTATGTATATTTATCTGTACATTGATGTAGCCATGACTATCTTGGCTTTAGTTGAATTACTAAAAATTACATTATTGATTATAGAAAAATGTAAAAGACACTAGTTCACCCGTCCAAAAGATTAAACTAGTGTCTTTTCACTAAAATAATTCAGAGGAACCACTGTATCCAGTAGTTTTTCTGTATGAATATTAAACAATTGATATATATAAAAGTCAAGGTTAACTTTATCTAAAATTAGTCGTTTTAGATAAAATAGGAACAATAGAAATTGTAACCGTATGTAGTAATGGCTACCCTCGGAATAAAAAGGATAACATCTTGAGTTCTCGATGATTCCGATTTTGTACAAGGATGTGTTTTATGTATATTTATCTGTACATTGATGTTGCTTTTGTGTTTAATGGCTTTAGTTGAATTGTTAAAAATCGCATTGATTATTATAGAAAAATGTAAAAGACACTAGTTCACCCTCTCCAATGGATTACTAGTGTCTTTATACTAAAATAATTCAGAGGAACCACTGCATCCAGTAGTTTTTCTGTATTTGTATTATAATTGTTAAATTGATTTTATGCAAATGAATGGATTATGTTGGAATAATCATCTGGATGTATGGGTTGTTTTGATAAGCTTGCATACACCATCACTTAATAGTTCGATATTTTCTTCATTGAAAATTATATCTCTAGAAGTATGTATTCGATCAAGATAATAGAACAAACCTTTCTTAAGGCTGCAAACTCCATATGCATATTTAAAGTTAAAGTTATCGGATGGATAGAATCCAAATCCTTTGTTGATGTGAACTCTTATATAATCTGTTGATGCAAATGCATTTATAATATTTTCATGTTTTGATTGATCATTTTTAATTTGTTTCGTTGGAAAGAAAAATATATCATTGCCATCGGATACACAATCAAAATTAATGATAAGTTTATTCTTTACATATTCTTTATATTCTTTCGCAAAAGCAGAAGAGCCTAATAAACCTAGTTCTTCGTTGTCAAATAACAAAAAACATACTTCATCTCTTAAATCTTCTGGTAATTTGATGGCTGATTCAATGATTGTAATAATACCACTCGTATTATCATTTGCAGTATGTTTATTTGCTTTTCCAAACAACATCCAAATCATTATAATTAACCATGAAATAGAAGAAGCAATATTAAGTTCAATATTCTTAAATAGACCTATCCAAACAAATAATTGAATAAGAACGATGTTCATAAAGAATATAAGAATTAATATACAAATAATAATGGCTAATTGTGATAAAATCAGACCAAACAAATTATTAGGCACAATTAAATTGGGAAATGGTAAGACCGCCTGTGTATCATAGTGAGCTGTACAAAATATCTTAGCTTTTTCTATATTACCGATAATTATATTATTATTTATCCCTTTATGTTGAATACTAGGGCAATACCCATATTGATTAAGTTCATGAATTATATATTTACGAAATTCCTCTTTTTGTTTTTTTGTTTTTCGAACTTGAAAGTGATCAAGAATTCTACGACTCGTTTCATTCATTCTTATTTCTCCCTTAGTTGCATATATTTTATCATAATGTGAATGGTTTTCGTGCTTTATAAAGCAATCTAAGAACACTCGTGACTTTAGTCATGAGATGAATTAGATATGCAGATGTTAGATAAATAAATTTAAAATAAATGATAAATATACTGCGTTAAATATATGCATATGTTATAATATTGATGAGGTAAAAACATATGGAAGTTGTCAAAGGTAGAGGCTATGTCTATTCAATACAATATCATATCGTATGGTGTGTGAAGTATCGTCGTAATATTTTGATTGGACAGGTCGCAATAAAATTAAAAGAGCTGCTGACTCAGATTTCAAAGGATAATGGTTTTCAAATTCTGGAA
>OCHN01001988.1_pt1 | contig 14401 bp, 15 predicted proteins | sample 1538911 | NCBI WGS metagenome assembly OCHN01 (sample SAMN04571736, study PRJEB22368) | human gut metagenome | biome: human gut; material: stool | host: Homo sapiens | place: Luxembourg | collected 2013-01-11 | reverse complement strand
CCGATTGCAGCAACCATTTCCCCCATTCCATTAAAATTTGTAGAAATCATTTTTTCAGCCCATATTTCTCCGTCCCCACTGGCTACATTCTAACATATTTCCTCATCGATTCCCATACACTGATAGTAATTCCCACCTCCCATGGAGTCCTATGCATATTTCAAAACTCTCCAAAAAAATTTTCATTCCCCTCTTAATTCTCCTGTGTTTCCTAACCTTCCTCCTGGTGCGTGTCCTCACCTACTCCTACTTCATCAACCGCCGTTTCCGCGCCTGCACCAATACCATCTTCACCGCCGATGTATCCGCCAACCCTCTGAACCTCCACTACACCCTCGCCTACCCCGAGTCTACCGGTATCAAGGACTACTCCCTCTCCCTCGGAGCCTTCGACCCCACCCAGCTTTCCGCCCAGAAGATCCTCCTCGAAAACCGCCGCAATCTGATAAACTCCTTCCCAACCAAAGATCTTTCCCCCGACAACCAGCTGACCCAGCAGATCCTCTCCCTCTACTACGAAACCCAACTGCTCCCCGCCAACCAGTACCTCCTAGATGAAACCTTAAGTCCCTCCCTCGGCACTCAGGCGCAGCTTCCTGTTCTCCTCGCCGAATACACCTTCCGCAACAAGGACGATGTCCAAAACTACCTGAAAATGCTCACCTCCGTGGACACCTACTTTGAAAGCATCCTCACCTTCGAAAAACAAAAAGCCAAAAACGGAACCTTTATGAGCGATACTACCGTCGACCGCATCATTGACCAATGCAGTGCATTTATCCAGAACCCGGAGGATAACTACCTGGATTCCGTATTTTCCGAAAAAATCCAGAGCCTCTCCGGCATCTCTGACCAGAAAAAAGCAGCCTATCAGAAACTTCACCACCAGATTCTTACCGGTCAGGTGCTTCCTGCCTACCAGTCTCTGATCGATGGCCTGTCCCTGTTAAAAGGAAGCGGGAAAAATCCGGGCGGACTCTGTCAGTTTACCGGCGGCAGTGCCTACTACGAATATCTGATCAAAAGCAGCTGCGGTGTCTACGATACCGTACCGGAGATCCAGTCCCGGCTGATCCGCCAGTTTCAGACGGATCTTTCTGCTGCCTCACAGCTTATGGGCGATAACACCGCTACACAGGCATTTGCCAGTGAGGTATTTCTTCCTATAATAAATACCCAAACCGGCGGTAACGCTTCGAAAGCACTCACATTTTCAGCCGGTCTGATTGACACAGCCTCCGGTCTGTCCTTTACTTCCACACCTGCCTCCGCCGAAGACTCCCCCGAACAGATCCTGAAGACACTGCAAAAGCAGATCCAAAACGATTTCCCAGACGCCCCTTCCACCTCTTATGAAGTAAAATATGTCCACCCGGATCTGGAAGAGCATCTGAGCCCTGCCTTCTACCTCACACCGCCGATTGACACGTTAAGTCCCAATGACATTTACATCAACCGTCACGCGAACATGGGAGGACTGGAACTTTATACCACGCTGGCACACGAAGGATTTCCGGGGCATCTTTATCAGACCATTTCGTTTGCCGCCTCCAGCCCGGATCCTGTCCGTCATCTGCTCCCTATGGGTGGTTATGTGGAAGGCTGGGCAACGTATGCGGAATCCTTCGCCTACCGTTATTATCAGCCGGAAACCACCGACGGACAGTTTGCCTGGCTCAACCGCTCCCTGAATCTGTGCATCATGTCCCTTCTCGATACCGGGATCCACTATAACGGATGGAATCAGGCGCGCTGTGCCACCTTTTTATCACAGCTTGGAGTCACAGACACGGCGATCCAGCAGGAAATCTATCAGGTGATCGTGGAAGATCCTGCCAACTATCTGAAGTATTACCTCGGCTGCCTGCAATTTCTCGATCTGCAACAGGAAGCACGCGAACTTGCCGGAGATGCTTTCACCCTGCGGGATTTTCATAAAAAAGTACTCGCCATCGGTCCCTGTCAATTTCCAGTATTAAAGCAGGCGGTCATAACCTCTTATTCTTCCTGATGTAAATACCTTTCTGTGCAATACATACCCGCTTTCCATCAAATCTCCAAATGCATTACTGCATTTCTCCGAAAAAAATGCTATACTGAAACCAATTATACGATACTCCCGGAATCCTGCTGCCAGAACAGCGGCAACGGCTTCCGGGAGCCCATACTAAGGGAAAGGAGTTTACATGCGATACGAATGAAGATAAAACAACATACGATTTATTTACTGCTTCTTTTTTTGCTGACTCTTTTCCCTCTCTCCGGCTGTACTTCCGGTTCCTCACCGGGAAAACAGACCGATACCGAGACAAAGACCGAAGCAAAAACGACATCCCGTGAAACTTACACCGATGTCTGTACACCGGAAGCCAGCCAGACCACTGTATATGGAGATGACACCACATCGCTGGATGCCTCCCACACGGAAAACGGCTATCTGATGCTCTGCTATACCGGTGAGGTTTCCAAGATAAAGTTGCAGATTATGATTCCCGACGGCACGGTATACACCTACACACTGAATCCGGATGCCTATGGAACATATGAGACATTTCCTCTGTCCGGGAGCAACGGTACTTACCAGGCGGATCTCTATGAAAATGTCACCGATGACAAATACGCACTGATTTTTTCCCAGAGCCTCGATGTGACGCTGAAGGATGAATTTCAGCCATACCTGTACCCGAATCAATATGTCTGGTTTACCAACGATTCCAAAGTAACCAAAAAGGGACAGGCTCTGTCCGAGACTTCCGCAGATGATCTCGACTATGTACAGCAAGTTTATCACTATGTCATCGAAAATATTACCTACGACGAACAGAAAGCGGAAACGGTAGCATCCGGCTACATTCCGGATCCGGATGCCACGATGGAGGCAGGGACAGGCATTTGCTTTGACTATGCTTCCCTGATGACCGCACTGCTCCGCTCCCAGCATATCCCCACAAAACTGGAGGTTGGATATTCGGGAGAAGCCTATCACGCCTGGATCAGCGTATATCTGGACGAGGTTGGCTGGGTAGACAATATCATAGAATTTGACGGGAAAGACTGGTCCCTGATGGATCCCACCCTTGCCGCCAGCAACAGTGCCGACTCGGTGAAAAAATACATCGGTGACGGCAGCAACTACACCGTAAAATATTCCTACTGATTCAGGGAGGTTCTTATGAATAAAAAACAACAGCCATTTTTTAACCCGGAACTTTCCGGTTTTTGTTCCCAGATGGCGATGATCCTTCATTCCGGTATCTCACCACTGGAAGGAATCACTATTATGCTGGAAGATTCCACATCCGAACAGGAAAAAGAAATTCTCCAGAGAATCCTGGATACCCTGATGGAAACTGCCGACTTTTCTCTTTCTCTGAAAGAAACCGGCTTATTTCCGTCCTATCTCGTTCATATGGTACAGATCGGTGAGGAGACCGGTACTCTCGACGAAGTAATGTCCGCACTCGGTGAACACTATGAACGCGAGGACAGTATCGCCAAAAGTATCCGCAACGCAGTGACTTACCCGATGATCATGATCGGTATGATGCTGGTGGTCATTCTGGTGCTTCTCGTAAAAGTCATGCCGATCTTCAACCAGGTATTTGTCCAGTTGGGGACGGAGATGACTGGCTTTTCCGGTGCACTGATGCAGATCGGTAACGCCATCAGCCGCTATTCTGTAGTCCTGGTAGTTCTTCTTGCCGCCACCGCCGCTGCACTGTTTTTTGGAAGTCGTACGGAAAAAGGAAAGGCAGTGCTTGTAAAATTTGCGAAGCATTTTCGTTTCTTTTCGTCTATGGCACAGCAACAGGCGGGCTGTCGGTTTGCCGATGTGATGAATCTGGCTCTCCGAAGCGGTCTAACCCTGGAGCTTGCCACCATGTTGAATCAGGATCCTGATTTTCAGGTAAAACTGGACGCTTGTCAGAAGCAGGTAAACGAAGGCGAAGATCTTTCTCATGCTTTATTTACCTCCGGGATCCTTACCGGTACTTATGCGCGCCTGGCTTCGATCGGGCAGAAGACCGGCTCCATGGATCAGGTGATGAAACAGGTTTCCGATATGTACCAGGAAGAGATCGATACCCGGATCAGCAACACACTGGCGGTTCTGGAACCGTCCCTGATCATCGGACTCTCTCTGATCGTCGGTATCATTCTGTTATCGGTCATGCTTCCACTGATGGGCATTATGTCCGGTATTTAACAGGAGGGACTGCCTATGTATCGATTTCAGATCACACCACAACGGAAATCCGGAAAAAAACTGTGGTTTTCTCTGTTTTTATTCATTCTGTTGATTCTGCTGTTTTCTCTGGGAACCTCTTCCCTTTCAGAAAATACAGTCCGCAGACAAAAGGACAGTCTGACCCAGGCGCTGAACCGGGATATCACCTACTGTTATGCAACAACCGGACAGTATCCGGAAAGTCTGGAAGCTATCAAAAAAGACTACGGGCTGATCTATGACGATTCCCTCTTTTTTGTAGACTACCGGACACAGGGCTCTAATATTTATCCGGAAGTTACGATCATAGAAAGGGGACGGTAAACGATGAAATTATTTTCCCAGAAGCGCCATGCCATTGATTTTCTGTTTCCGGTCACGGTATTTTTTGTATTTACCATCTCGGCTCTGACCGTGATCCTTTTGGCAGCGCGAATCTATCAGTCGACGACGGATGATTCCCAGAGAAATTATACCTCCGGTACTGCTCTTTCCTATCTGACGGAAAAGCTACGGCAGAACGACCGGGAGGACGGGATTTTTCTGGACGAGCTGGACGGCACGCAGGCGGTTGTCCTGCTGCAGGAAACGGATGACGCTTCCTACCTTACTTATCTGTACGCCTGGGACGGACAACTCCGGGAACTGTATGTGAAAGAAGGGACAACACTCTCTCCTTCTGCCGGAAAGAGCATCCTCCCTGTCAAAGAATTTTCTGTGGAAGAAAGCGCCGATCAGGTGATCACCTTCTACTGCACCGATACTTCCGGGGACACTGCAAGCGCGGTCTATGCGATCCGCTCTGCCTCCCGTTAAGTCTATGTACTTTCGGAGTATGTGTATATAAAGGAGAAACCTATGAAACGAAAACCAACCGCCAATCCATCCAGTCTTTTTTTGCTGGAGCTGATCTTTGCCATTCTGTTTTTTTCGGTGGCAAGTGCTGTCTGCGTACAGGTTTTTGTAAAATCCCATACGCTCAGCACTGAGGCACACGATCTGACGCAGGCTTCCCGGAGAGCAGAAGATGTGGCAGAACTGATCACCGCCTCCACTTCTCTGGATGATATGAAAAATCTTCTGGAAGATACCTACAGCGATTCCGTGGAAATCTCGTCAGAGGATTTCACGGTCTTCTATGATTCTGATTTTGTTCCCTGTTCTCAGGAGACGGCTGCCTGGCAGTTATCCGGAACCTGGTCGCTGAACGGACAACTTCTGGATGTGCAGCTGGATGTCGCAAAACTGACATCCGGCGTCGACGCAGATGTTTTCTATCAACTGCGTGTCAAACATCATCTGCAAAGGAGGGACTGACTATGAAGTACAAGAAGACATCCTTTTCTTTTATTCATATGGGTGCACCGTCCTTGCTGATGATTTTTCTGGTGCTGTGTCTGTTTACTTTCGCACTGCTTTCTTTGTCCAGTGCAAAAAACAACCGGACACTCAGCCAGCAGTCCGCCGACCGGATCCAGACATATTATCAGGCATCTTCACTGGCGGAAGAAGCACTCGATCAGATTGATACGATTCTTTCTGATGCTTACACCGACTGCGGTGCAGAATCCGCGGACACTGCCGATTACCAGAAAGAAGTAACGGAAAAATTAGAGAATTGTTCTGTGGACGGAGTTTCTGCGTTTACGGTGGATTTTACAAAAGGCGAAGGAACTCTGACCTTTCAGGTTCCTGTCAGTGAGAGCCAGCAGCTCTCGGTGGTTCTGACACTTCCGGCGCCTTCCGACTGCCAGGACGGATATTACCGGATTACGCAGTGGACTACGGAAACTACGGATAGCTGGGATGGGAACGACACGTATCAGCTGCTTTCTCCAATCAGCTGATCGACCTTTCTTTTCATTGCTAATTTTCTCCCCACATGATATATTTGAATAAATATAATATTTCATATCAAAAGAGGGAGGATACCATTATATGAAAAGAAAATCATTTTTTCTTTCGCTTGTCTTTGCGATGCTATTTTTCCTATTCGGCGGCAACGTAAATGTACAGGCGGAAACCACACTGGAACCGTACACCTATATCAATCCGGTCTACAAAGACGTTCTGTCGGATGCACTTCCGGAAGCAGTAACACCTTACAGCCTGGAAACTCCACAGAATGTTTCGTATACAGATGATGTACAGCAGCTGGCAGCAACCTTACGGCAACAGATGCTGAACCGGACAACTACGATCCATCTGTACTATCATTCCAATACTGCAATTACTCAGGATTCCTTGAACCAGCTGTCTGATCAGCTTTTTAATCTTGCAGTGGCTCATACCGGAAACGGAAAAGAGGGCGATTACCTTCGCTGGCACTGCGAAGGATGGACGCTTGGTGCATCCTACTCTTCGGCTTCTTCCGGATATAACATGGATCTTACCTTTACCATGTATTATCTGTCCGACGCTTCTCAGGAAGCACAGATGGATCAGGCAGTTTCCAGTCTGATCAGTTCTCTGAATCTTTCAGGAAAAAACGAGTATCAGAAAGCAAAAGCAATCTATGATTATATGTGTTCCAATATCACTTATGATTATAAGAATCTGAATGATCCGAACTATACGTTAAAATTTTCTGCTTATGCCGCACTGATCAACAAAACTTCCGTGTGTCAGGGATACGCAACCTTATTTTATCGACTGGCGCTCGAAGCCGGACTGGATGCCAGAGTCATCGCCGGTGTAGCAGGCGGTGGAAATCACGCATGGAACATTGTAAAGATCAACGGCAGTTATTATAACCTGGACAGCACCTGGGATGCCGGCAGAGATCCGTATGATTATTTTCTGAAAAATATGGATGATTTTTCCGACCATGACCGAAACGCAGACTATACCGCATCCGATTTTGTGACTGCCTACCCGATGTCTGCGACTTCTTATGATGAATCTGCTCCTGTCTACGGAGAGCCGACTTATGAATGGGCTGCTGATTACAGCTCCGTAACCGCAAAACGGCTGTGTGAGACAGATGGAACTTACGAAACAGAGACAGTGGAAACAACAAAAGAAGTGACAGATCCGACCTGTACCAAAGACGGAAGCATCATATATCGTGCAGTATTTACCAATGCCGCATTTAAAGCACAGACAAAAACCGTAGCCGGTGCCAAAGCTTTTGGACATGATTTTCAGAATGATATCTGTACCAGATGTAATGCACGCAGAACCGGTGCATGGGTTCGCTCCGGATCCAGATGGTGGTATCGCTACAGCGATGGTACCTATCCGGCAAATGAATTACGCAAGATCGGCAATTCCTGGTTTGGCTTTGACGCTGCCGGATGGATGGAGACTGGCTGGGCTGCTCACGATAACAACTGGTACTACTTCGCATCCAGCGGCGCTATGCAGACCGGATGGCTGGCACACAGCAAGTCCTGGTATTATCTCGATGGAACCGGTAAAATGACGACTGGATTTATCACCGTAAAAGGCGCAACCTATTATCTGAATGGAAGTGGTCAGATGGTTACCGGATGGCTCCATCTGAATAATGACTGGTATTATTTCGCAGGAAGCGGTGCGATGACTACCGGATGGCAGAAAGTCGGTAATTACTGGTATTACCTTGATGAAAATGGAAAAATGGCGACCAACACCTGGATCGGCAACTGGTATGTAAACGGTTCCGGTGCATGGGTTCGCAGCAGATAACACTTTACAGGCGTAGCAGTCAATGTGGCTGCTACGCCATTTTTATCTCCCCGCCTCTCCTTTCATTGCATTTTTTCTCTCCTTATATTACAATAAAATGCAGGAATTATTTCTCTATTCCACCAAAGGAGTAATAACTTATGAATGCACGAGCCATGTTAGAGCAGGCGGTCGCAGAGAATGCATCCGATATTTTCCTGGTTGCCGGGCGGCCGCTTTCGCTTCGGAAAAACGGCGCCCTTTCCCTGGAGAATGAGGAACGGCTTTTGCCGGATGATACCGCCGCTTTTTTAAAAGAAATTTATGAACTTGCTGACAACAGGGATATCAAACCTCTGCTCGATCACGGGGATGATGACTTTTCTTTCGCTATCCCAGGCGTATCCCGTTTTCGTGTCAGTGCTTATAAACAGAGAGGTACACTCTCTGCAGTGATCCGTGTGATCACCTTCCGGTTACCGGATTATCATATGCTGGGAATCCCGGATGCGATCATCAATCTCGGTCTTGGCGGCAAAGGGATGACGCTGATCACCGGTCCTGCCGGAAGCGGTAAGTCGACAACACTTGCCTGTATCATTGACCAGATCAACCAGACGCAGGAAAAACACATTATCACACTGGAAGACCCTCTGGAATTTCTTCACCGGCACAACAAAAGTATCGTCAGCCAGCGCGAGATCCATGTGGATACCCACAGCTATGTCGCCGCCCTGCGCGCTGCTCTGCGCCAGAGTCCGGATGTGATTCTTCTGGGCGAAATGCGTGATTATGAGACGATCCATGTGGCAATGACGGCCGCCGAAACCGGACATCTGCTCTTTTCCACACTGCATACGATCGGTGCGGCGAACACCATCGACCGTATCATCGATGTATTTCCGCCAAACCAGCAGCACCAGATCGCCGTACAGCTTTCCATGGTGTTAAATGCCGTGGTATCTCAGCAGCTGATCCCTACCGTCGACGGCGGTGTGGCTCCGGCATTTGAAATCATGACCGTAACCCCGGCGATCCGCAATATGATCCGCGACAATAAGATCCCACAGATCGACGGAATCCTCTATTCTTCCGCCAAACCGGATATGATCTCCATGGACAACAGTTTGCTTGCCCTGTACCGATCCGGAAAGATTTCAAAAGAAATTGCCTTGACTTATGCGACCAACCCGGATATGCTTATGAGGAAATTGTAGTTTCATATAGCTAACCAAAGGAGGAACTCTGGGATGAACCCATTAGATATGATGAAATTCTCCGGTCTCTGGAGTACATTTACTGCGAACCACCCAAAATTTCCAAAGTTTATTGCCGCTGCTTCCCGCAAGGGGGTACTGGCAGAGGGATCCATCATCGCGATGCAGATCACCACGCCGGACGGTGAGACACTCGAAACCAACCTGAAAGTGACCGCTTCCGATCTGGAACTGATCCAGCAGATCAAAAAGATGCAGTAAGTAAAACGTAACTATACATGCAAAAGAGAGATTCTACGGTTTTTCCATAACCTGTAAAATCTCTCTTTTTTATCATATCCTGTTTTCTGTTATTTGTAATTCTGAAAGAAATCCCTTAGATTCGTAAGCGCCGATACCAGCGTCTTCGTCTCTTCTTCCGACAGGTCTTTGAGCAGGGACTGAATCATATCTTCGTGGAATTTCTCATGATGATGATATGCTTTCTCCCCTTTTTCCGTCAGAGACACCAGCACCACCCGCCGGTCTGCATCGCTTCGCACCCGGTGCACATAGCCTTTCTTTACCAGACCGTTGATCGATATCGTCAGCGTTCCCACCGTGATCCCCAGGGTGTTAGCCACCGAAGTCATGTTTCTCGGCTCTTTGATGCCCACGGCTTCGATCACATGCATATCGTTATTGGTGATATCCTTAAATTCCGGCGTTATAATTGCTTTCGCTTCGATATTCATAATATCATTGAACAGTTTTACCAACACCTCATGAAACATTTCGTACGCCTGATCCATAAATCTCACCTCTCACATCCGGATTTTCTGTTGTATCTTAAATATGTCAGTCGATGGACATCCATTTCTGTAATTATACCACACTCCCGTTGGATTCCTCAACAAAAACCGCTTGATTTCTCTTTATCACGATGATACGATATTTTTATAAAACATCGTAACTGTTTGACACTCTTACAATTACGAGTCGCAATGTATTCCGACTATCTGATCATTACAAGAGTGCAATTTACAGATAACAGCTTCACTTTATTTTTACAGGAGGTAAAACTATGGCAATAACAGCAACCATGGCCGAAGCACAAAACGACTATTATAAAGCGATGCGCGCCGGCAAAAGAGAAGGCGAGATTCTTCCCAATCTTGATGATATATTAAAAGAAAAAAACATTGTCTCTGTCCGGGAGGTTCCTCTTGGACTGGTTCAGATCCCTTCTGAACTGATCGTAGGAACCAAAACTGCAGGCAGAAGTTCCGCATTCAGCAAAAGTTTCAAACCTCTGCTGAAAGAAAACACAGAATTTGCATACAAATGGATGGCCCTGTACAAGGCGCATCTGAATGAAGGGATCCGTGAACCCATCAAAGCATATGAATTCATGAACAAATTCTATGTGGAAGAAGGGAACAAACGGGTCAGCGTATTAAAGTTCTTCGATGCAGTATCTATTCCGGGCAATGTTACCCGTATCGTTCCCCCGAGAACGGAAGAAAAAGAAAATAAAATTTATTATGAGTTCATGGACTTTTACGCCCTGTCTCGTATCAACTATATCTGGTTCACCCAACTGGGAAGCTTTGCCAAACTGCAGCGTCTCGTTGGCAAACGCCCGGATGAAGCATGGAGCGATGACGACAGACTGGATTTTGCATCTGCTTACAACCGTTTCCGTGCCGAATACAAGGCAAATGGCGGTGATAAAATCCCGATTACTACCGGTGATGCGTTCCTTTATTTTATCGGTCTGTATGACTACCGTTCACTTGACGATATGACTGCCGTGGAACTAAAAGAACAGCTGGCAAAATCCTGGGATGAGTTCAGGCTTCTGACTACCGACGAATCTGTGGAACTGCAGATGGATCCTACCGCCGAAAGCGAAGTAAAGAAAAACTTCTTTGCCCGTCTGATCCCTACCAGCACCCCAAAACTTCTTGTGGCTTTCATCCACGAGAAGAACGCTGAAATATCCGGCTGGACTTATGCACATGAACTTGGCCGTATGCATCTGCAGCAGACCTTTGAGGATCAGATATCCACAACCTGCTACGATAACGCCACCGAAGAAAATGCTGACGATCTGCTTGCAAAAGCCATCGCCGACGGCAACAACCTGATTTTTACCACTTCCCCGCCGCTTCTGAAAGCCAGCCTGAAGGCAGCCATCGAGCACCCGGAAGTGAAGATCCTGAACTGTTCTCTGAACACTTCCCATCGTTATATCCGTACCTACTATGCACGTATGTACGAAGCAAAATTTCTGATGGGAGCTATCGCAGGTGCAATGTCCAAAAACGGTAAGATCGGTTATATTGCCGACTATCCGATTTTCGGTATGACTGCCAACATCAATGCCTTCGCTCTTGGTGCAAAAATGGTCAATCCACGTGCGAAAGTATACCTGGAATGGTCCACCCTGAAAGATCACGATGTGGCAAAAAGTTTCGCCGAAAACGAAGTCCACTATATTTCCGGTCAGGATATGACGATTCCCGGAGAACCGTCCAGACATTTCGGTCTGTACCGTGACTCCGAAAATATGCCGCTGAACCTTGCCATGCCGATCTGGCACTGGGGCAAATTCTACGAGCAGATGATCCGGAATATCATGAACGGTGCATGGAAAAACGACGATACCGGCGATTCCACCAAGGGACTGAACTACTGGTGGGGTATGTCCGCAGGCATCATCGATGTGATCTGCTCCCAGCATCTGCCGATCGGTACTGCCCGTCTGGTCGATGTGTTAAAGAAGAGCATCTGCGAACTGAATTACAATCCATTTTCCGGTGTCCTGTATTCTCAGTCCGGCATTGTCCAGAAAAATGCAGCTGCCGTTATGGATCCGGAAGAGATCATCACGATGGACTGGCTCGCAGAAAATGTCATCGGTTACATTCCAAAAATGGAAGATCTGATCGAGAAAGCAAAACCTGTAGTAATGCTGCAGGGAATCGACAACCCGGAGATTTAGACAGCAAAGCACGGCTTACTATAGAAGGTATATAACTATGAGGATATTAGCAATTGCAGACGAAGAATCCAAATATCTCTGGGATTACTTCCAGAAAGAGAAACTCGAGGGGATCGATCTGATCCTCTCGAGCGGAGATCTGAACCCGAACTATCTGTCTTTTCTCGCCACTTTTACCACGGCGCCGGTCCTGTATGTAAGGGGAAATCACGATGACCGGTACGAAAAGACACCGCCGGACGGATGTATCTGTATCGAAGATCAGATCTATGTCCACGAAGGCATCCGTATTCTGGGGCTGGGCGGTTCCATGCGTTACCGACCAGGTATCAATCAGTATACCGAAAAAGAAATGAAAAAACGGGTCAAAAAACTGTGGTTTCCACTGCTGTACCGCGGTGGATTTGACATTCTTCTGACTCACTCTCCCGCCTATCAGTTAAACGACGGACTGGATCTCCCACATCAGGGATTTCAGATTTTTAACACCTTGATGGACAAATACCACCCGAGATTTTTTATTCACGGGCATGTACATATGTCTTATGGGCGGAATCAGAAACGCTACGATCAGTATAATCAGACTCATGTGATCAATGCTTACGATCGCTGTGTATTTGATTATGAAGATGATAATCTGAGGGAACATTTGAAACGGTGATTTTTATCATGCCAGACAAAAAACAGGAGCAAAACGGTATCGCATCCGTCTCTGCTCCTGTTTTTTATCTTCCTGTATCTCTGTTTTCTCACCGTTGCGTACTCTCTGCCGGTGTCAGATCTGTGTACTCCGTCCTTATAGATTTCTTCTCATGATTTACAGCATCTGTCCCTTCAGGATAACCCCTTTGATTTCCAGAGTTTCCTGGTCAAGGAGTACTGCATTTGCCACTTTTCCCGGTGTGATGCTGCCATATTTGTCGTAGATACCGATGCTTTTTGCCGGATTGACTGCTGCACATTTTACCGCTTTTTCCAGAGGAATTCCCATCTGCTTCACAGCGGTACGCATACATTTCATCAGGTTGGTATTGGAACCTGCAATAGTTCCGTCTTCCAGGGTTGCGCGGTTTCCTTTTACGATCACCGGCTGTCCGCCCAGCTCATACATGCCATCTTCCAGACCGGCTGCTTCCATGGTGTCACTGATGAAGATCACACGATCCTCTCCGAACATCTTGAATGTATTTCTCACGATTGCCGGATGGATATGTACGTTATCGCAGATCAGTTCGGCCTCACAGTGTGCGTCATCTGCTGCCGCAATGATCGGTCCCGGTGCGCGGTGGTTGATCGGGTTCATCGCATTGTACAGATGGGTCATATGAGTGACACCTGCTTCGATCGCTGCTTTTGCTGTCTCATAATCCGCTGTTGTATGTGCGATCGACAGCACGACTTTTCCTTTTTCCGCCCGGATAAACTCCATCGCACCTTCTTCTTCCGGTGCCAGATCTACCAGTTTGAACAGACCTCCTGCGGCTTCCTGCAGCCGTTCAAACATTGCCACATCCGGTTTGTGGATGTATTTTCCGTTCTGTGCCCCTTTTTTTGCCATGGAGATAAACGGGCCTTCCATATTGATTCCGCAAAGGATCGCACCTTTTTCATTTTTATGGGCTTTCGCCGCTTTCGCGATCCGTGTCAGCCGCTCCTCATCAAACGTCATGGTTGCCGGTGCGATCGTTGTCACGCCCTGGCTGGCCTCATAATTTGCCATTACCTGAATGGACTCTTCCGTTCCGTCACAGAAATCCTTTCCCATACAGCCATGAAAATGAATATCTGTCAGTCCCGGAATCAGATAACAGCCGCTGCCGTCGATTATTGTTTCTCCGTCTTCGCCGGTCTCTGTAAAATTTTCGCCCTGTATACAGACTTCTTTTTCTTTAAATATGCCTTCTTCGGTATAAACCTTTGCGCCCTTGATGATCATTGCTCTTCTCCTCCTTCATCCTTCTCCTGAATCTGCCTTGATTTTATCAACATGACGGAATTATCATGCCGTGCCCGTTTCACCGATGAATCGATCTCCAGATAGTATCCGTATAAAATATCCGTCATCACAAGGATCGGATACTGCGGAGAAATGATATTTCCAAAGTCCAGATTTTTCTTTGCCGCCAGACACACTACCTCTTCACAGAATTCACTGTATTCCGGGCGGTCATTGGCAGTCAGCAGCACGGTATAAGCCCCCTGGCAGTGTGCCTGTTTCAGACATTCTATTACTTCCTCGGTTCTGCCACTGATGCTGATGCCGATCGCCATACAGTCTTCCTGTACGATCGTCGAATGAAACCGCATCGTATGAGTCTCATC
>OCHN01001987.1_pt1 | contig 14402 bp, 18 predicted proteins | sample 1538911 | NCBI WGS metagenome assembly OCHN01 (sample SAMN04571736, study PRJEB22368) | human gut metagenome | biome: human gut; material: stool | host: Homo sapiens | place: Luxembourg | collected 2013-01-11 | reverse complement strand
ACTGCCCGCCGTCAAAGAAAACATGTCCGATGGGCAGCTTCGTGCCTGTCAAAAACGCCATGGCAAGGTCGGCACCGATTGAGGAAGCCACAACCAGTTCAAGGCGTTCCACCCCCTGCGATTTCAGGTATTCTTCCACCTGACGAACCTCGTCCGCCTTGCTGACATATTTCTGCCCTTTGCAGTACACGGTGGAGGTAGGTAAAATGCAGAAATACCGATCCTGTAAATAGTTTGCAACCGGTTCGCTGCTCTCCCCCGTCACACCCATAGCATGAAAGAACAGCACCGCAGGATGATTCCTGTTGCCATAAGTTTGAAACATCATTGATATCGCCTCAGCTTTCCATAAGAAATGTCATCATTGTCGCCAGCGCCGCCGCTATGACTGCCATGCCCACCGTGCCGAACAGCCACTTTTTCTGCTTGTCTTTTGCAGTAATGTAGGGCTTCAGATCCTCCGTTCCGGGGATCGTCCATGCGTTCGTGTGCCCCACCCAATAGCCGTCAACCAACAGGCGGTCCATGAGATTCATAACGGACAAGATGACGAGTAACTGCCAGAAACCCTGAACAAAGCCCTTTGCACCGTTTATCCCATAGACACAGACCAGCACATAGCTGATATAGCCGGGGACGCAGACGGCTTTGAAAAGTAGAGAATTGCGCTTGATTTTCTCGTGTGTTGTAAGTCCCAGCTTCACGCACCGCTGCTGCACCGCCGGGCTGTAAAGATGCACCATCCCAACAGCCCCTTTGCAGATGCCCACAGCACAGACAAGAACCAGCAAAGCCCCCAGCCCAAGACCTTCCAGAATCACCTGTAAAAGCATTACTTATTCCTCCTGTATCCGTTTTCGTCCCGGTATTCTGGATGCTCCTTTAAGTACGGATCCTTGTCGCCGCAGATGGTATAGTCGCATCGGCAACCGTCCACGCAGGTGGTCGTCCGCACGAGCTTGGCATGGAGCAGTTCCATGGACGCATAGTCCACATTGCACAGGGCGGGCATAATGTCCGTAAATCCGAACCGCTTGGCAAATTCCGCCGCCGGGCACGCCGTAAATTCATAATAGATGGGCTAGTTCTTTTCGTAAGGAGCCACCGTCATTTCATAATCGTGCCATTTGTCGCAGCCGCTTTTCGCACGAACAAACGCCTTGTACATCAGCTTCCTCCAGAACGGCTTGTTGCAGTCCACGAATTTCAGCTTGCGGAAGGTCGGCAGGATCAGATTTTCCTCCATCTCTTCAATTTCACGGAACGAAGTAATTGCTTTGCAGACCACATAATAGCTCATGATGGCGATGCAGTCGTAGGTGCCGCCTACGCCGTTGTGAAAATTCTTTTTACCGCCGAGGTCGGTGCGCCACTTGGAAAGAAGCTCTGCGTATCTCAGCTGCACCTGCTCCCAGACCGCCTCGCGCTCCACCTCCGGATAGTGCAGAGTGATTTTCGCCAGAATTTCCTTTTTGCAGGGTTTGGAATATAGCACATGGCAGCTACGGTCAATTTGTAATTCGCTGTCCTTCATCTTCCCACGCCTTTCAGAAAACCGCTCTTTGCATTTTCTTCGGTGTCGTCCGATTCGTCGTAGGCATCATAGGGTGCCGATGGGTCGTGTACTCGTTTTTTGAATGGTGAACAGCTCTTGTCTTTGTGGGCAAACGCAAAGGCAAAATTGTCCGTCCATCCCGTGTGACCGGTGATGAAATATGGATGCAGCCCACGTGCGCGCAGTTTCCGCTCCAGCTCCGCCAGTGACTGCACAGCCAGCTTATTGTCCTCCGCCAGCGAGGAAATGAAGCTGTAGCCGCCGTCCGCGCCAAACCACAGCGTGTCGCCGGTAAAAAGGTACTTATCGTCAATGAGGTAGACCATATGTCCCCATGTATGACCAGGAACCAGAAAACACTCGATCCTGACGCCGTCAATATCAAAGACCTCTCCATCGTGAAGCAGCTGCTTTTCGTTGTAGATGGTCACTTGCGACAGCTTATAGAGATGATAAATAACCTTGCGGCGTGTTTCTCCGATCAGATACCGGTTCTCGATCTCGCCGATGTACAGATTCGCATTCCGGAACAGCCCCGGACTGTCTGCTTCCACCGCACCCACATGGTCGGTGTCCTGATGGGTGATAAGGATATGGTGTATCGACTTCGGATCAATCCCAAGCCAGCCCATTTTTTCGGCAAGGCGGTCGTAGTTATATCCCGCATCGACCATAATGGTCGTATCGCCTTTGCGGTAGAAGAAGATGTTCGCCACCCATTCGCGCACGCAGGCAACATTCTCGTCGATCCAGCCGGTGTTCAAAGGCTTGAAGATCTCCTTGCCTCGGTACATCCAGCTCATTGCTTTTCTTTGAAATTCCGTTGCCTTTTTCGACATGATCGCACCTCATTTCTGTGCTGTGACACACAGCCAGCCCTTTTTATTTTTGTGACTCTGAACCCTGCCAAAGCCTGCTTGCTCCAGATACACTTTCAGATCAGCATCCGTATAGATGGTCATACCGTTAATGATTTGCGTCCATTTGTCGTCTTTTGCTGTTTCGCCGTTTGCTTCGTTACAGATGAAAAAAGTCCCGCCGGGCTTCAGCACCCGATAGACCTCTCTGAAATTTTGCGCAAGCTCCGGCCAGAAATAGACCGTTTCAAATGCGGTCACTACATCAAACTGCTCCGCTTCAAACGGCAACTCTGCTACACTTGCCTGCTGCACAGTACACTGCCCTGCTGCAATGGCACCTGCATTGACCTTTCGCGCTTTTTCTACACTGACTGCCGAATAGTCGATGCCCTGCACCTTGCCCTTGGGACACAGCTTCAGCAGCGTTTTGATGTTCGCTCCACCGCCGCAGCCGCAGTCCAGCACCATGGCATCCGGGGCAGGCTGCAAAAAATGCAATCCCCACGCTGCCATTGCGCTGTGCCCAAAGTTCATCATAGCAACCATGATCTTCCCGCTAAAGCCTACGGGCTTGCGGGTGTTTTCAAAGAAGGACATATCACACCTCCGATTTCACACATTCCGTATAGGTCAGCGGAAAAGAGGCCTTTAGAACAACACTTTTTCGCACTGTCCAATCATTCTGTTGCAGAAATTTTAGGTATTCTTCACTCGTCCACTTGCTGTGGAGAGGAAAGCCTGCCAGATTCATGAAAAAGGCTTTGACCTTGCCGGGAAATGAGTTTTCTGCGTGCGTAAAGGTAGGCGCGATCAGCACACCGTCATCCTTCAGCACCCGTTTGATCTCTCGCAGTGATTTTTCTGGCTGAGGCACAATGTGCAGTGCGTTTGATACGATTACCACATCGAATGATTTGCTCGCGTATGGCAGAGAAAACATATCCTGCACGGAAAAACGCAGCTTCGCAGAGTAATTCCCCCGTTTGGCCTCTGTAATCATTTCCGGAGAGGCATCCGTCGCCTCGATGTGTGCCGCTGCTTTTACGATGTGCTTGGCGATCAGTCCCGTTCCGGTAGCCACCTCCAGCACTGTTTTGTCTTTCACGACCGGACGGATCAGCTCATACATTTTCTCGTATACTGCCCTGTCTTTTCGCATAAAGCAGTCATACAGACCTGCATTTCTGTCCCAGAAATTCTTGTGTTCTCGCATTGCTGTCTCTCCTTTTATAGTTAGATTTATCTAACCAGCACGTGCACGCTGATACGTTAGGTTCGGCTAACTCACGTATTTAGGAAAAGCCGCATTTCTGCGGCCTTTCGGCTTATACAAATAGCTTGCTGCAAGCATCACACATCTGTATTTTCAGCCACTGAGGATAACGCCTCTCGATCTACTCCTTATGGAAACAGCCAAAATCTATTTTCACACCATTGCGGTGACTTTTGCCTTCTTATCCATATTATATCATGCTCACTTCTTTTTTGCAAGGACGGTCATGCCAAGATCCACGATGATTTTTCCAATCGTTTTGCTTTGCATTGGGGTTGACCTCCTATCCTTTATTGGTTCCTTATCGAATGAAATTTGTCATTTCCCACGGTTCTTCCGGGGGCAGAGGCACCAGCTTGCTGCCTACCTCTTTGCACTTGAGAAAATAAGCCATATTATGGCCCAGTGTTCGAAGAGTCGCAAGGCCCTCACGGTCCTGCATTACTTCCTGCGGTGTTGTTCCATGCACCATGTTCCAATAACGAGACGTAATAATAGGCATCTGCATCAGACCAAAATACTTGTTCAGCTGATCCCATGTAGCCGTCGTTCCGGCTCGTCTAGCCGACATAATCGCCGCTGCAGGTTTCAAATAGAATCGTCTGCCGCCTCCGTTCAAATCGGCATAAAAAGCACGGTTCAGAAAAGAAGTGATTGCACCGGTAGCTCCTGCCCAGTGGACCGGTGTTCCAAATACAAAGCCATCATAATCCTCTGCCAATGACAAAAAATCGTTTACCGTATCCTCAAACACGCAGCGATTGCGGTCATTGCACTTGTGACAGGCGATACAGCCGGAAATCGGCTTATTGCCAATCCAGAACGTATCGGTATCAATCCCGTTCTGATTGAGCGCCTCCGACACCGCACACAGTGCTGTATAGGTGCAGCCTTCCCGGTGAGGGCTGCCATTTACAAGCAATACCTTCATGATTCATTCTCCTCCTTGGTGTGAGACAAGACCCAGTTTAAAACATCATATTCCCAAAAAACCACATTGCCGCCGCCATGATAATTGCTGGTAACGCCCCGCTGAGCGAACCATTCGTCATTTGGTGTCTGGATCTGAAGAACATTGCTGATCTGCTCCTCGCTCCATCCAGCTTCCTCATAGGCATCATGGAAACTGTTGTAAGCACTTCATGCCCGCTGGGAACCATAATACTCATCATGTTCTGCCATAAAAATATAGACAGCCGTGCCATTTTCCGCAATGGGCGCATAGTCCCCATCCCACTGAGATGCTCCGTGGAGAAAAGTTAGCAAGGAAATATTCCGTCAGCTCAATGGCCTGCCGAGCCGACGTATCATGCCAATCCGTCAGCTGAGCAGACACAACGATCATATCCTCCTGAAGCTGCGTCCAGCATAGGAACCCATCCCAGTCCAGGTTCGAACCGGAAGATAATAGCTGTAATGGATCATCCCTGTTTCGCCCTCCAGAATCTGTTCTGCAATAATCCCTGTTTTCATGGACGAATTTTCCTCGCCAGATGAGATGGCACTGGCTGCATCAGTCTCCGGTTTTATTGTTTCCGATGGCTCAGAGGATACTGTTTCTTCCAGATGCACTTCAGCTGAAGGGAAAGCCGTACATCCGGTACTGTTTGAATTTCAGCCAAATCTGCCTTTATGTACTCCGCCATCTGGTGTGCGATTTCTCTGGTATTCCCATTGGAGACAGAGTAGTAAACAACCAGTATCCTGCTCATTGGGCTTTCCCCCTTTATACGATTCGCGTTTTGCCCATATTGGTGAGCATTTCCACTGTGGAAGGATCGTAATGGTCAAAGAACAGACTCTTTCCTTCATCCAGAGTGCGGATGGCCTCTATATCTGCTTCACTCAGGGAGAAGTCAAATACATCCAGGTTCTGTTCCATCCGTTCTTTGTGAGTGGATTTTGGGATCACGACTACATCGGACTGGATCAGAAACCGCAGGGCAGTCTGTGCAGCCGTTTTTCCGTACTTTTCGCCAATTTCAACTAGTACAGGGTTGGTAAAACAGTTTTTCTTCCCTTCGGCAAAGGGGCCCCATGCCTCGTGCTGCACACTGTACTTTTTCATGTATTCGTGCGCAGTTCGCTGTTGCTGAAACACATGGGTTTCCACCTGATTGACCATGGGTGCAATTTCTGCGAACTGACACAGATCGATCAGTCGGTCCGGGTAGAAGTTGGACACGCCAATAGCCCGCAGCTTTCCCTCTTTGTATGCTTCCTCCATGGCTCGGTATGCGCCGTAATAATCTCCAAAGGGCTGATGGATCAGCATCAGGTCAAGGTAGTCGGTTTTCAGCTTGTGCAGGGATTTGTCGATGGATGCCTTTGCCTTTTCATAACTGGCGTTGGACATCCAGATCTTGCTGGTGAGGAACAATTCCTCTCTGGGTACGCCACATTTCTGGATAGCATTGCCTACCGCTTCCTCGTTTCCGTAGGACTGAGCGGTATCAATCGCGCGATACCCCACTGAGATTGCATCCAGTACACAGCGCTCGCATTCTTCGTTAGAGACTTGGAAAACGCCGTATCCCAGTTTTGGCATTTTAACGTTGTTATTCAATAATACATATTCCATCATGGATAACTTCCTTTCTGTGGTTTCACAACACCTCTCCAGGCATTGCCTGGATAATCTTTTGTTTCTGATTTTATTGTAAAGGTTTCTGTAAGGTTACAGAAGTCTCGATTCGTTATAAAGTATTAACCTTTAGCTTTCCACTAATACGAAAACAAGGTACCTGTTGAAACAGATACCTTGCCTTGTAAAATCATTCTATTGATTAGACGAATATGCCCGTTTATGGCCGGGTGTAGCGCACCCATAACACATTCGGTACAACTGTCTGCACCTCTTTAAGATGAAATGCAGTCGGTGGCCAGGATGGCAGAAAATCAACTTGGGTAAAGGAACTGACACCGTTGCCGCCGTCGGCTACCGGGGCAATGACTAGACTCAACTCGTCCACCAAATTTTCAGCCAAAAACGATCCATTGACGATCCCGCCGCCCGCCAGCATCAGTTTGTTGATGCCAAACAGTCGATGCAGTTTCTCCAAAAGCAGAGTGCAGTTCAGTCGTTTCTCGCCGGCAAACAGATAGGAAACCCCTTGATTCTGTAAATAAGACAGGTATTCTGGAGCCACCTGCTCCGTCAGCGCCTCGATCACATGGGCGGCGGGGCGGCCCTTTTTTTCGATGGACAATCCGGAATAGGCCAGCTGACCCTGTGGGTCCACTGCAACAATGAAATTGCCCATGGCCTTGCCTGTCGGGTTTACCCAATCCGCTCGGGGCGGAGTGGACATCACAGTGGGTAGCTGCCCCACCTTTCCCTCGGCATATCCCCCCAGCATGGTAGTTGTGCCGTATAAGGTGGCCTGACATCCGTAAAAACTTCGCAGTTTCCCATAGGCTTTTATCGCCGGAACTGTTTCAGGCACACCGAAAAACGTACCGTCAATCTTTCCGTCCAGAGAAGTGAGCATATGGCACACAACAAAAGGGTGTTCCATCTTATTCCTCTCCATAGACATCTTTTGCCATCCGCAGAGCCGCCCACGCCTTGGGCCAGCCAGCATAGAAAGCAAGCTGGGTCAATGCCTCGCTCATCTCGGTGGCGGTTACACCGTTGGCCTTGGCCCGCTCAATATGATGAAGAAGGGATGTATCCAGAATTCCGCTGGCCATCAAGGCGGAGACGGTAATCAGGCTACGGTCACGGGGCGAGAGCTTATCCTCTCGCGACCAAACCTCTCCAAAGAGGACATCATCGTTTAATTCCGCAAATTTAGGGGCAAATTTGCTCATGGCATCTCTGCCTGCTGTTACTTTATCCATGATAATCCCATCCTTTCTATCGGATTTATTTTAATTTAGTATATTCTGCTTCATCTACCGGCTCCAGCCACTCGGCTTTGGAACCTGGAACGGAAATCGCTATATGGGCAAACCAACTGTCAGGAGCCGCCCCATGCCAGTGCTTTACCTCGGGCGGAATGTTAACCACATCTCCAGGGTTCAATTCCTGAGCGGATTTGCCCCACTCCTGATAATAACCCCGACCCGCCGTACAAAGAAGGATCTGACCGCCGTTATGGTGGATGTGCCAGTTGTTCCGGCAACTGGGCTCAAAGGTCACGTTGGAAACAGACACGCCCATATCACTCAGGGGGCACAGATAACTGGCCCCGCTGAAATACTGCCCGGCCACCGTGTTGGGACTGCCCTGCGGGAACAGATTGTGAAATTCCTTATTCATATCATTCGCCCCCTTATTTCAACTTGCCGCCATCGCTGAACGCATTGCCCACACGCTCACCCAGCACATGGTACCCATTGTTGGCTGGCTCAAAAGAGATGGGCTGGAATTTGCTCATATCCAGCTTCCCATCGCTGTCCAGTACGCTTTCGTCAATGCTCACATTCACAATCTGACCGATGATGTTGCCGTCCTCGCTCACTTTCAGGAGTTTGCACTCCAGAGCTACCGGCAGCTCATCGATGAGGGGCGCATCCACCGATTCGCTCTTGGTGCAATGGAAGCCAGACTTCTCCATCTTTTTCGGCTCATTATTTGCGGACACCATGCCAACATAGTCCGCAGAAACCGCATGGGCAGCGTCAGCAAAACTGACGGTAAACGCTCCCTTTGCCTGGATATTCCTGGTGGTCTTATGACCAGCGCTCAGACACAGTACTACCTTGTCTGCATCGTACAGGCCGCCCCATGCGGCATTCATGGCATCAGGATTGCCGTTTTCATCATAGGTGCCGATCACAAGCACCGGCAGCGGATAAAACCAGGATTTTGTTCCAAAATTCTTACGCATTGCGAATCCCTCCTTATTTCTGCTCGTCTACAGGCGGAACCATTTCCGCATACTTCTTCAGCATTTCCGGTGTACTGGTGTAATATCGCTTCTGCTTGTCCAAAGCAGTGATTTTAGCCATTTCATCATCTGTCAACGCAAAGTCAAACAGGTTGAAATTGTCTTTGATATGGGCCGGGTTCTTGGAGCCAGGGATCACGATATTGCCGGCCTGAATGTGCCAGCGCAGGATGATCTGGGCATTGCTCTTGCCATACTTTTTGCCAAATTCCGTGAACAACGGTTCCTGGATCAGCGCCTTGTCTCCATGACCCAGAGGATACCATGCCTGGATGACGATGCCTTCTTTATCCAGAAATGCCTTCAGTTCCTTCTCCTGCGAGTAGGGGTGCACCTCTGTTTGGAGCACGGCAGGCTTTACCTCGCAGATGTCCAGAATCTCCTGCACCTGCTCCGGGGTAAAGTTGGAAAGGCCAATGGCGCGCACCTTGCCCTCTTTGTAGGCTTTCTCCATAAGCCGGTAACCTGCGACATAGTTGCCTGCGGGCTGGTGGATCAGCAGCAGGTCAATGTAGTCTGTTCCCAGGCGCTGGAGCGTCTTTTCTACCGCATCTTCCTGCTCATAAAAACTGGGCCACAGTTTGGTTTCCAGAAAAATCTCATCTCTCGGAATCCCAGATTTCCTCATAGCCCGGCCAACGGCTTTTTCGTTCACATAGGCATTGGCCGTGTCAATCAGGCGGTATCCGCACTGAAGAGCGGAGAGGACGGATGTCTCCGCTTCATCCGGGGTAAGCAAAAAGGTGCCAATGCCTGCCATGGGCATTTTGATTCCGTTGTTCAAAGTTGCGTATTCCATAAATAAATCCTCCTAAAAAGTGATTGCTTATTTGTACCGATACAAACCGTGTTTACCAAAATTTGTGGCTGGCGGTTCAATACACCAATGCCGTAAAGGAAAAAGTGACCAACTTCCACCGTTTTTCATCCTGGGTGTACACTTCCGTCACCATAAAGTGGTGAGTGGTTTCCTTCCCGTCCAGCAGTAGGCTGTAATCGCAGTCAGTAAGCACCACTCCGGTATCTCCAAACAACTCAGCCTTCTGACTGTGGAAGGTAATATTCGTAGGTTGAAAGGCCCCACTGGTGTAAAATTCGATTTCCTTGTCCAGTTTGCAGGTGATGCCAATATGGACAAAGTTGCAGTCAGGATGAGCACAGGCTCGCATCCCCACTTCGTCGGCGTGTTCCATAGCTTCCCAAAACTGCCGAGATATATCAAGTAGCGTTTCGTTCATGAGCATACTCCTTCCGTTTATTTTAAAGGCGTTCCACCGAATACCGCAGACATATCCATATGATCCAGTGCGTCGTCCAGAGCGCGCACCTCACTGGGCGTCAGAAAAACAGATGCGGCCCCAGCATTTTCTTTTATGCGATCTTCCTTGCGAGTGCCAGGGATGGGTACAATCCACGGGTGCTTACACAACATCCAGGCCATGGAGATCTGGGCCGAGGTTGCTCCTTTTTCCGCAGCCATATCTGCGAGCAGTTTCAAAAGTGCGGCATTTTGGTCCACAGCTTTGTCAGTGAACTGGGGCATAGCAGCACGGTAGTCGGTGGCGGCATCAAAGCGCTGCCCCTTGTCATATTGCCCGGTGAGGAAACCATTGGCCATAGGGGAAAAAGCCACCAGGCCCACGTCCAATTCTTCCAAAATGGGGAATAACGGTTCATAATGCCGTGCCATCATAGAGTATCGGTTCTGTACCGCCGTCACCGGGCACACGGCATGAGCCCTCCGCAGGTAGTCTTCATTTGCCTCCGAGATGCCCCAGTGAGTAATTTTGCCTTCCTGGATCAGATCAGCCATCACCTCCGCCACAGTTTCCGGTTCTACGTTGGGGTCGATTCTGTGCTGGAAATACAGGTCAATGTGATCGGTTCCGAGCCGTTTCAAAGATCCTTCCACAGATTTGCGGATGATCTCCGGGCGGGAATCCGCCACCAGAGGCAATGGAACCTTTCCGCTCTCCTGGTCAAACCGCAGGCCAAATTTCGTGGCGATTACCGTATGATTCTTTACATCTGCCAGTGCCTTGCCCACCAGCGTTTCATTTACATGGGGGTCGTCGGCGGTACCGTACACCTCAGCGGTATCAAAAAAAGTATAGCCCAAGTCAAAGGCGCGACGGATTAGACGGACAGCCTCTGCTTCCTCCGTAGGCGCACCGTAGGCATGAGAAAAGCCCATGCACCCCAGGCCTACAGCAGATACGTTCAAATCAGTGCCAAGTGTTCTCATCTGCATCATCTTTCTCTCCTTTGTGATTCTATTGTAATCCCATTGCGAAAAAAACAGAAGTCTCCATTGGTTATGGAGTGATAAGTCAAAGGTTTTAACTTCTTCGGATTCCGGTATATTTCCTTGAGATTTTCAGAAAAGAGCAGGCTCTCCCCGAAAGCGGAAGAACCCGCTGCTATACGGATAGTCATGAGGCAACCCGTGTTGTTAGTTATCATCTACATCTTCCGGCATAGTGAAATAGGCGATCAGAATATTGCTATCTGAGTTGGGACTGACCGTTTCCTGCTCCATGGTATTGGAAGAGGACTGTGTTGCATCCGAATCTGTTTCCGTGGGCTGGACTGTGGAAGATTCTGTACTTGAAACCTGGTCAGGCCCCGAAGTCTCGCTGCTGCAAGCGGAAAAGCTTAAAAGAAGTATTCCTGCAAGAAAAAAGGAAAAAATACGCTTCATGGGGGTCCTCCTTTCTGATTGTTATGACAGGCTCAGGCTATCCAGCCATTCCTGCACATCGCCCTCACTAACGCTGGAACGGAAACGCATTCCTTCCTGCCAGTCTCCGGTTCCGGCCAGTTCTGCCAGCAGTTGTCCGCTTTCACCCAAACCGGAGCTTGCCGAAGTGGCAAATGGAATCACTGTTTTGCCGGTAAAGTCATTCGCTTCCACAAACGTATCTACCGGCCATGCAGCAATTCCCCACCAGATGGGATAACCGATAAACACAGTATCATAGCTGTCCCAGTTCTCCACCGTGTCGCTCACCAGTTCCACATCCCGCAAAGACTCATCCGCATATTCCTGAGAAACCCGGCTGTCCTCATTGTTGTAGTTCAAATCTTCGTCCGTATAAGGATCAGCAGGTTCCAATTCAAACAGGTCGCCGCCGGTAATATCTGCAATGTAAGTAGCTGCCTGTTCGGTATTGCCAGTAGCAGAGAAGTAGACTACCAGTGTGTTACCAGCCTCCACTTCGGTTTCCTCCTGGAAAGCCGGTTCCTGACTGGCGGCGGTGGACGATGTGTCGCTTGCTTCACCGGATGCAGGGGGAACGGAAGATTCCGGCGTACTGGATTCATTTGTGGAAGATGTGGTGTTTCCACAAGCAGCGAGACTCAACGCCATTGCAAAGCACAAGAAAATTGCAGTCAGTTTTTTCATAATGAGCATTCCTTTCCTGTATTAATCGGGGCTCTTATTCATAGCATTCATGGAAAATTTCCAGAATCTCTTCATGGGTCATAGGCTTATAACTGCCCTGGGAAATACCACAGGAATCAGCGATTTCTTTTAGTTGCCCCTTTTGTGCGCCCAGCTCCTTGAGGGTGGTTGGCAAGCCAATCTCTTGAATGAAGCTGGAAAGGGCATCGATACCGGCCAGAGCCAACGCTTCATCGGATTTTCCATCCCGCTCAATTCCCCATACATTTTCGGCAAAACGGACAAACTTGCTTAAGCCTTCCTTATACACATGACGGTAATACACCGGATGGATCACCGCCAGACCACAGCCGTGGTTGCAGTTGGTATAAGCGCCCAGCTGGTGCTCCATGTTGTGACATTCAAAGTCGCACTTTTTTCCCATCTTGATGAGTCGGTTTTCCGCCATGGTGGAATCCCACATCAGATTGGACCGAGCCGTGTAATCCTCCGGGCTGTCCATGGCAACACGCAGATTTCGGATCACACTACGCATCAGTGCCTCCATGATGTCATCGGAAACATTGTCCTCATTGGGCTGGCTGAAATAGGTCTCCATGATGTGGCTGAGGATGTCAAAGCTACCAGATGCCATCTGTTTTTTGGGTACAGAAAAGGTATAGGTGGGGTCCATCAGAGCAAATCGGGGATTGAGAGCCGGATAATCCCGCCCTGTTTTTATCTTTCTCTCTTCATTGGTGATTACCGCGCCGCCGTTGCACTCGCTGCCAGTACCAGCCACAGTAACTACTACACCCAGAGGCAGCGGATCAAAGTCGATGACGCCGGGGTGAGCCCAGAAATCCTCCCAGATGTCCCCGTCATACCGGGCAGCCAGAGAGACAGCTTTGCAGCAGTCCATGGTGCTGCCTCCGCCTACGGCCAGAATCATATCCGCTTGATTGTCCCGTGCCAGCCTCGCACCCTCCTGCACTTTGTCGTAGGTGGGGTTGGACATAATGCCGGAGAACTCCACGATGGTCTTTCCAGCGCCTTTCAGAATGCCTGTGATTTCATCGTAGACACCATTGCGCTTGATGCTGCCGCCGCCATAGGCCAGCAGGATGGTCTGCGCATTTTTTGTCAGACAGGTCAGATATTCCTTCACACAGCCCTTGCCGAAATAGACCTTCGTGCTGTTTTGAAAAATAAAGTTGTTCATATCCATACTTCCTTTCTTAAAATTTCATGAATCATCGGTTACATTTGAGCTTTCCAAAAAGCAACAGCCTCATCAAGCCATCCTTCCGCCACAGTACTGGTTCCCAATCCGAATCCGTGGGGCAGTCCTGGATAATGATGAAACTCCGTTGGAATACCAAGGGTACTCATGGCGGTTAGGCGACGTTCCATGGTTCGCCAGTTTGCAATGCCATCGCTTTCTCCCACACAGGCGAAAGTTGGTGGATCGTTTTCCATATAATCACTGTGGCCCGTGTACTGCATAATTACTGCACTCGGCTGTAGAAGATCATCCCCTCCAAATGCCGCCGGGCCATAGGACCCAAGCCACGCTGCCATACGGGCTCCGGCTGAACCGCCCCAGAGAGAGTATCCTTTCGTATCAACTTCCAGTTCTTCTGCGTGTTCAAAGATAAAACTGATTGCCCTTGCCAAATCCTCACAGGCGGTTTGGGCTCCAGGGCGATAGATGAGAGCAAAAGCATTATATCCTCGTTTGGAAATTTCCAGCGCATGAGGGCAACTGTCCTGCATAGCGCCCACATAGGCAAAACCGCCTCCCGCATTACATACAGCGAAATTGGCTCCGGGATCGCCTTTGAAGAAAAACAATCCCGTATCCTCTTTATCCGGATCTTCCGCTTTTTCTTCTTCTGTATAAATATCGTAGAAAACAGTTTCACCAGCGTTGGCTCGCTGCCACAGGGTATTGGCAATCTCTACGGTTTCATTTGGGTCGATGTTGTTGTGCCAAGTGAGTTGCAGTTCACCCAATGTATCGCCGCTCATATACCAATCATCCACTGGAAAAAGCAATCGTCCGTATCTTCCAAAAATGGGATCATCAATCACTTCTTGAATGGGGGTAGATACAGTAAATGGCTCTGTCATTTGATCCTTAGGCGCAAAGCCGGCTGATTCCTGCTGAAAATCTGCATCATCCAAAGATGCGGTGCTCTCTGCCGAGTGAGATTCACCGGAAGAAGTTGTCTCTGTTTGTCCAGGAACCGCACATCCTGCGAAGCACAGCAACAGACAAACCGTAGCTACCAGAATTCCTTGCACCTTTATTTTGTCACCTGCCTCTCTTCCTTTTCTGATTTCATTATAAAAAAAACGAGACTTCCACAGAAGTCTCGTAAACGGTAGAATACGAGTACCTTTTTATTCACTTCAAGTTATGCCATAATCA
>OCHN01001948.1_pt1 | contig 14682 bp, 12 predicted proteins | sample 1538911 | NCBI WGS metagenome assembly OCHN01 (sample SAMN04571736, study PRJEB22368) | human gut metagenome | biome: human gut; material: stool | host: Homo sapiens | place: Luxembourg | collected 2013-01-11 | reverse complement strand
GTTCCAGCACTTCAACCTCTTCCCCCACCTGACCGTCAAGCAGAACCTCTGCCTGGCCCCGGAGCTGCTCAAGCTCAAGAGCAAGGAGGAGGCTTCCAAGCGTGCCGAGGAGCTGCTGGCCCGTGTCGGCCTGTCCGATAAAGCCAATGTGTTCCCCAAGAGCCTTTCCGGCGGCCAGCAGCAGCGCATTGCCATTGCCCGCGCTCTGGCCATGGACCCGGACGTGATCCTGTTCGACGAGCCCACCAGCGCCCTGGACCCTGAGATGGTGGGCGAGGTACTGGAGCTGATGAAGGAGCTGGCCCACACCGGCATCACCATGCTGGTGGTCACCCACGAAATGGGCTTTGCCCGCGAGGTGTCCAACCGCGTGATCTTCATCGACGGCGGCCAGATCCAGGAGGACGAGCCCCCGCAGGAGCTGTTCTCCAACCCCAAGCATCCGCGCCTGAAAGCATTTTTGTCCAAGATGCTCTGATCTGCAAAACAAAAAAAGGAACCGCCGCAGCGGTTCCTTTTTTTGTTTTATAAGGGCATCTCACAGGGTCTGGTCCGGGCCCTGGTCCTGCTGCTGGCTGGTGTACAGCATCATCAAGTGGTTGGCGCTTTCCTCCAGCTGGCTCTTGGCCTGCCGCAGGGCCGCTTCCTCGGTCTCGTTCATCTTCTCGGGCTTGTCCTTGCGCAGGCAGCGGCGCAGGTTGGCCACATCGGTCTTGATGCGGTTCTTTTCGTCGCGGTCCAGCTCCTTTTTGCACTTGGACAAGGCCTCGTCCACCTTGTAGGCCAACACCTCGGCCTGGTTGTGCAGCTCCAGCCGCTCCTTGCGGCGGCTGTCCTCGGCCTCGTAGGCCGCGGCATCCGCCATAGCGCGCTGGATCTCGTTTTCGGACAGGTTCGTGCTGCCGGTGATGGTGATGTTCTGCTCTCGGCCGGTGCCCAGATCCTTGGCCGACACCTTGACCACGCCGTTGACGTCGATGTCAAAGGTGACCTCGATCTGCGGCTTGGAGGAGAAACCGCCCCGGATGCCGTTGAGCTTGAACTTGCCCAGGCTCTTGTTGTCGCGGGCAAAGTGGCGCTCGCCCTGCAGCACGTTGATCTCCACGCTGGTCTGCATGGGGCGTGCCGTGGTAAAGATCTGGCTCTTGCGGGTGGGGATCATGCTGTTGCGGGTGATCAGCGGGGTGGCCACGCCGCCCAGCGTCTCAATGGACAGGGTCAGCGGGGTGACATCCATCAGCACCAGACCCTGTGCGGCGGCACCGGTAGCACCAGCCAGCTTGCCGCCGCCCTGCAGCAGACCGCCCTGCACGGCGGCACCCATGGCCACGCACTCGTCCGGGTTCAGGCTGTGGCTGGGCTCGCAGCCCAGCAGCTCCCGCACCTGGCGCTCCACGGCGGGCATCCGGGTGCTGCCGCCCACCAGCAGCACCTTGCCCAGCTGGCTGGCGGAGATCCCGGCATCCCGCAGGGCGTTCTGCACCGGGGTCACGGTACGGGCCAGCAGGTCACCGGTCATCATCTCGAACTGCGGGCGGGACAGCGACAGATCCAGATGGTGGGGGCCGTCCTTGCCCACCGCGATGAAGGGCAGGTTCAGCTGCGCGGAGGGTGCACTGGACAGCTCCTTCTTGGCCTTTTCCGCTTCCTCCTTCAGGCGACCCATAGCAGCCGGATCGCGGGAGAGGTCGATGCGGTCGGACTTCTTGAACTCGGCCACAGCGTACTCCACGATGCGCTCGTCAAAGTCATCGCCGCCCAGATGGGTGTCGCCGCCGGTGGCCAGCACTGTAAAAGTACCGTCCTCGATCTCGATGATGGACACGTCAAAGGTGCCGCCGCCCAGATCATACACCAGGATCTTCTGGGGTGCTTCGTTGTCCAGGCCGTAGGCCACAGCGGCAGCCGTCGGCTCGTTGATGATGCGCAGCACGTTCAGGCCCGCGATGCGTCCGGCGTCCTGGGTGGCCTTGCGCTGGCTGTCGTCGAAGTAGGCGGGCACCGTGATAACGGCCTCGGTCACCGGCTCGCCCAGATAGCTCTCGGCGTCGCGGCGGATCTTGGCCAGAATCATGGCGCTGATCTCCTGCGGGGTCAGGTCCTTGCCGTCGATGTGCACCCGGTAATCGCTGCCCATGTGGCGCTTGATGCTGGTCACGGTGCGGCCGGAATTTGTGGCGATCTGGCGCTTGGCCGCGCCGCCCACCAGACGCTCGCCGTCCTTGGTAAAGGCCACCACGCTGGGGGTGGTGCGCTCGCCCTCTGCGTTGGTGATGACCACAGGCTTGCCGCCTTCCACCACCGCCACACAGGAATTTGTTGTGCCAAGGTCAATGCCGATCACTTTGCTCATATCGTTTTCCTCTCTTTGCGGCGCATCCCGTCCGCCAAAGCATTTTATTCACCTGATTATCTTACCCGATGCCTGTGACCATTTTTTAGTCCAATTGTAAAGAATCTATGTTGTAGGCCGTATTCCGGGGCTTCGGATCGGCCAGTTCCCGCAGCAGCTGTTCCGCTTCTGCCTGCAATTCGGCCGCATCCGGTTCCTTCTCCCGGGCCAGGATGGCAAAGCCCTGGGCGGCCTCTGCCGCCAGTGCCATGGCCTTTTTGGCCGAGACGTAGCGGGTCTCGGCCTGGGCAAGGCGCAGACAGATGCGCGGGGTATACTCGATGTCCGGCATGTCCTGCGCCGTCTGCCGGGCTTTGCGGTAGTACAGCAGGGCCTTGCCCGCTTCGCCCCGGGCAGCGCAGTCCTCGCCCAGCGACAGCATGGCCAGCACCTCGCCGTGGTCGGCGGCGGTGCGCCACATCCGGCGGGCCTCGGTCTTGTTCTGCATCTCGCCCCGGCCCCGGTACAGGCAGTCGGCCAGCAGCGAGAGACCCATGGCATTGCCCTGCTGGGCGGCTTCGTCGTAGTGGTCGGCCGCCATGCGCCAGTCCCCGGCGCGGGCCGCTTCCTGCCCGGCTTCTACTTCTTCGTCTCCCGGCTCCTCCGGGTTGTGGCCCGCGTGGAGCAGGCCGTTGAGCAGGGCCTCATCCAGTGTGGCCGAGTGGCCCCACGGGTCGATGACCACGCCGTCGATGTCCGGCGCATCCAGCACCAGTTCCATGGCGTCCTGCAGGGTGTAGTCCGCCATGGGGCGGGCCGCCGTGCTGCGGTCCACACAGGCCGCAGCGCTGGAGGTGAACAGCGGCAGCCAGGTACGGTCCTTGTTTTTCAGGGTCCAGAGCGCAAGCCCTCTGGCCTTTTGCTGCGGGACGGGGTTCTCGGCCCAGGGGGCCGGGGTGGGCGGTGTGCCCGGGGCCGTCTGCAGCGGCACCAGAACATGGGTCTCCAGCTCCAGCGCGTAGTTCAGGGCCCCCATCAGGGCCCAGAAGCTCTCCTCGTTCTGCCCGTGATACAGCTGCTCGATCGCCTGCTCGATTGCCGGGCAGCCGGTGCCGCCGGGGCTGTAGCGCACCGGCGTGCGCGGGTGCCGGCTGCTGCCCACCGGGCGGAAGCGCACCCCACCGTCTGTTCTTCTTGCCATTGTATGTTCCCTGCTTTCCTTCAGTGTCACCTCCTAGTATAGCAGGATTTTCCATCTTTCTCAACGGAAAACCTGCGCTTTGGCTCTGCATCTATACCGGCAAACGTATGGTTTTTTCCAGCTGTGTGCGCTATAATAGGTAAAATTCCAGAATACTGGGATCAGAAAAGGAGGAAATAGCCTTGAACAACATGCTTGGCTATCTGAGGAACTACAAGCGCGAAAGCGTGCTTGCCCCTCTGTTCAAGATGCTGGAAGCCACATTTGACCTGTTCGTGCCGCTGGTCATGGCCGATATCGTCAACGTGGGCATTGCCGCCCACGACCTGCACTACATTCTGGTGCGGTGCGGCATCCTGCTTCTGCTGGCCGTCATCGGCCTGACCTGCAGCCTCACGGCGCAGTATTTTTCCGCCAAGGCGGCGGTGGGCTACTCCACCGCCCTGCGGCATGCCCTGTTTGCCCACATCCAGAGCCTGAGCTTTTCGGAGATGGACACCCTGGGCACCAGCACCCTCATCACCCGCATGACCAGCGACATCAACCAGGTGCAGAGCGGCCTGAACCTGTTTTTGCGCCTGTTCCTGCGCAGCCCCTTTGTGGTGATCGGTGCCATGGTCATGGCCTTTACAGTCAACGCGCGGGCCGCCCTGATCTTTGTGGTGGCCATCCCGCTGCTGAGTGTGGTGGTGTTCGGCGTGATGGTCATCACCCGCCCGCTGTACAAGACCGCGCAGGTGCGGCTGGACCGTGTGCTGGGCCTGACCCGCGAGAACCTGACCGGTGTGCGCGTGGTGCGTGCCTTTGACAAGGAGCAGGACGAGATCGACCGCTTCGAGAACGCCAACGACCTGCTGACTAAAATGCAGCTCCATGTGGGCCACCTTTCGGCCCTGATGAGCCCGCTGACCTATGTGATCATCAACATTGCCATCGTGGCACTGCTGTATGTGGGCAGCATTGAGATCAACGTGGGCGGCATGGCCTCCGGTGACGTGATCGCGCTGGTGAACTATATGAACCAGATCCTGATCGAGCTGGTCAAGCTGGCCAACCTGATCGTGCAGGTGAGCAAAGCGCTGGCCTGCGCCGGCCGTGTGCAGGCTGTGCTGGACACCAAGCCCGGCATGGACTTCCCCGCCGAGCTGCGCAGCGAGGTGCCCGCCGACAAGGCCGGTGACGCCGTGCGCTTTGACCATGTGAGCCTGACCTATGCCGGGGCCGGCGCACCCAGCCTGTCCGACATCAGCCTTACCGCCAAGCGCGGCCAGACCATCGGCGTCATCGGCGGCACCGGCAGCGGCAAGTCCAGCCTGGTCAACCTGATCCCCCGCTTTTACGACGCCACCGAGGGCACCGTGGAGATCCTGGGCCGCCCGGCCGCGGACTACCCCCGCGAGGCCCTGCGCGGCAAGGTGAACGTGGTCATGCAGAAGGCCCAGCTGTTCGGCGGCACCATCCGCTCCAACCTGCTGTGGGGCAACAAGAACGCCACCGACGCCGAACTGTGGGCCGCCCTGGAGACGGCACAGGCGGCGGAATTTGTCCAGGCAAAGCCCCTTGGGCTGGATGAGCCTGTGGAACAGGGCGGCCGGAACCTTTCCGGCGGCCAGAAGCAGCGCCTGACCATCGCCCGCGCACTGGTGGGCAAGCCGGAGATTCTGATCCTGGACGACAGCGCTAGCGCCCTGGACTACGCCACCGACGCGGCCCTGCGCAAGGCACTGGCCGCTCTGCCCGGCAGCCTGACCGTGTTCATCGTGAGCCAGCGCGCTGCCAGCCTGCAGCACGCCGACCAGATCCTTGTGCTGGATGACGGCAGGCTGGTGGGCCTTGGCACCCATGACCAGCTGCGCCAGAGCTGCCCGGTGTATGAAGAGATCTATGAGAGCCAGTTCAAGAAAGGGGATGTGCAGAAATGAGCGCGAAAGCCAAAGCAAAACTGACCCCGGAACAGCGCAAGGCCACACTGACCCGTGTGCTGCACAAGATCCGCCCCTATTCCCTGTTCGTGGTCTGCAGCCTGATCGTGGCCGCCGTGAGTGTGGCCGCACAGCTGTATATCCCCATCCTGTGCGGTGACGCCATCGACCTGATGCTGGGCAAAGGCAATGTGGACTTTGCCGGTGTAGGCCGCATCATCGTGGAGGTGCTGGTGGTGGCCGTGGTGGCCGCCTTTGCCCAGTGGCTGCTGAGCGTGTGCAACAACCGCATCACCTTCCTTGTCAGCCGGGACCTGCGCAACGAGGCCCTGCGCAAGATCCAGACCCTGCCGCTGTCCTACCTCGACAGCCACCCCTCCGGCGATATCGTGAGCCGCATGGTGGCCGATGTGGACACCTTTGCCGACGGCCTGCTGATGGGCTTCACCCAGCTGTTCAGCGGCGTGCTGACCATTCTGGGCACCTTGCTGTTCATGCTGAGCGAGAATGTGGTCATCACGCTGGTGGTGGTGTGCATCACCCCGCTGAGTCTGCTGGTGGCCAGCTTCCTTGCCAAGCGCAGTTACAAGTATTTTCAGGGTCAGAGCAGCGTGCGCGGCGAGCAGACTGCGCTGGTCAACGAGATGATCGAGGGCCAGAAGGTGGTGCAGGCCTTCGGCCACGAGGCCGAGAGCCTGGACGCCTTTGACGAAGTGAACGGCCGGCTGCAGGACGTGAGCCTGAAAGCGATCTTCTTCTCCAGCATGACCAACCCCGCCACCCGCTTTGTGAATAACATCGTGTACGCCGGTGTGGGCCTGGTGGGTGCCCTGTACGCTGTGCGCGGCGGCATCACCATCGGTCAGCTGAGCGTGTTTTTGAACTACGCCAACCAGTACACCAAGCCCTTCAACGAGATCTCCGGCGTGGTCACCGAGCTGCAGAACGCGCTGGCCTGTGCGGCCCGCGTGTTTGAGCTGCTGGACGCCGACGACCAGATCCCGGAAGCCGAGAACGCCGCTGTGCTGCAGCCGGACGGCCATGTGCAGCTGGAGGATGTGTCCTTCCGCTACCTGCCCGACCGCCCGCTGATCGAGGGCCTGAGCCTGGACGTGAAGCCCGGCCAGCGCATCGCCATCGTAGGCCCCACCGGCTGCGGCAAGACCACCCTCATCAACCTGCTCATGCGCTTCTATGACGTGAACGGCGGTGCCATCAAGGTGTCCGGCACCGACATCCGCAGCGTGACCCGCGCTTCGCTGCGCGGCAGCTACGGCATGGTGCTGCAGGATACCTGGCTGCGGGCCGGTACGGTGCGGGAGAACATCGCCTACGGCAAGCCGGACGCCACCCTGGACGAGGTGGTGGCTGCCGCCAAGGCCGCCCACGCCGACAGCTTCATCCGCCGACTGCCGGACGGCTACGACACCGTCATCGCGGAGGACGGCGGCAACATCAGTCAGGGCCAGAAGCAGCTGCTGTGCATCGCCCGCGTGATGCTCTGCCTGCCGCCCATGCTGATCCTGGACGAAGCTACCTCCTCCATCGACACCCGCACCGAGGTGCGCATCCAGAAGGCCTTTGCCCGCATGATGCAGGGCCGCACCAGCTTCATCGTGGCGCACCGCCTGTCCACCATTCGTGAGGCCGACGTCATCCTTGTGATGAAGGACGGCCACATCGTGGAGCAGGGCAACCACGACGAACTGCTGGCCGCAGGCGGCTTCTACGCCAAGCTGTACAACAGCCAGTTCGAGGGTGTGGAGACCTGAGCCAAAGCCCCATAAAACCACAAAAATCCCGTCTGAAGCAGTTCAGACGGGATTTTTTCGTGTTTGTCAAGGGCTGCCCGCACAGAGCATGTGCGGCGGGGCCTTTTTCTGCCCCTGTGCCGCCTTTTTTGTTGACAAAGCACCGCCTTGCTATTATAATAATGTAGTCAAAATGGCATCATTGCGCGGCTTTGCACCTGCGCGAATCAAGTATAGACAAGGAGAGATTCTCAAATGGCACAAGAGATCAAAATGTCCGCTGCCGGCCTGAAAGCTATGCAGGAGGAACTGGAGTACCTCAAGACCGTCCGCCGCAAGGAGCTGGCCGAGGAGATCAAGGAAGCCCGCAGCCACGGCGACCTGTCGGAAAACAGCGAGTACGACGAGGCCAAGAACACCCAGGGTCTGGTGGAGAACCGCATCACCGAGCTGGAGCAGATGATCAAGAACGCCGTCATCATCGACGAGAGCGAGCTGAGCGTGGACAACGTGTCTGTGGGCACCCACGTCACCATCCAGATGACCGGCGAGGATGAGACCGAAGAATACGACATCGTGGGCCGCACCGAGGCCGACCCCCTGAACGGCAAGATCAGCGACGAGAGCCCCGTGGGCCACGCGCTGCTGGGCCGCGCTGTGGGCGCCAAGACCGAAGTGCTGCTGCCCACCGGCCACACCGTGGAGTACACCGTGCTGGCCATTACCCACGCACGCAGCTGATAGGAGAAACCATGGAAGAGCAAAAGAAGAACCCCGCACAGGGCCTGTCCGAGAGCGAGCAGGTGCAGGTGCGCCGCCAGAAGCTGGCAGACCTGCAGGCCGCCGGTCATGACCCCTTTACCCTGACCAAGTACCCGCAGGACGCCTACTCGGCCGACCTGAAGGAAGAATTCAAGGACCTGCCCAACGAGACCGACAGCGGCAAGCAGGTTGCTCTGGCCGGCCGCATGATGTCCAAGCGCGTGATGGGCAAGGCCAGCTTTGCCCACCTGCGCGACGACAAGGGCGACATCCAGCTGTATGTCCGCCGCGACGAGCTGGGCGATGAGCCCTACGCCGCCTTCAAGAAGCTGGACGTGGGCGATATCATCGGCGTCAAGGGCGAGGTGTTCCGCACCAAGACCGGCGAGCTGAGCGTGCGCGCCACCGAGCTGACCCTGCTGGCCAAGAGCCTGCGTCCCCTGCCGGAGAAGTTCCACGGCCTGACCGACACCGAGATGCGGTATCGCCAGCGCTATGTGGACCTGATCGCCAACCCCGAGGTCAAGGACACCTTCGTCAAGCGCAGCCAGATCCTGAAGGAGATCCGCTCTTATCTGGACGAGAAGGGCTTCCTCGAAGTGGACACCCCCATCCTGACCCCCTTTGAGATCGGTGCCTCGGCCCGCCCCTTCTACACCCATCACAACAGCCTGAACATGGACATGGTGCTCCGCATCGAGACCGAGCTGTACCTGAAGCGGCTCATCGTGGGCGGCATGGACCGCGTATATGAAGTGGGCCGCATCTTCCGCAACGAGGGCATGGACCCCAAGCACAACCCGGAGTTCACCTCCATTGAGCTGTATCAGGCCTTCACCGATTTCCACGGCATGATGGATCTGGTGGAGGAGCTGTACAAGCGTCTGGCTCTGAAGATCTGCGGCAGCATGGTCATCCCCTATCAGGGCAAGCAGATCGACATGGGCCACTGGGAGCGCCTGACCATGATCGAGGCCGTGAAGAAGTATTCCGGCGTGGACTTCAACGACTGGCAGACCGACGAGGACGCCATTGCCGCCGCCAAGGAGCACCATGTGGAGCTGCCTGAGGTGCCCACCAAGGGTGCCATTCTGGCCGAGTTCTTCGACGCCTTTGTGGAGGACAAGCTGATCCAGCCCACCTTCATCTACGATTATCCTGTGGAGATCAGCCCCCTGGCCAAGCGCAAGCCGGATGACCCCGCCTTCACCGAGCGCTTTGAGTATTTCATCGACTGCACCGAGTACGGCAACGCCTTCAGCGAGCTGAACGACCCCATCGACCAGAAGGGCCGCTTCGAGCGTCAGGTGGCCGAGCGCAAGGCCATTGAGCCGGACTGCAAGGCTCAGGTGGACTACGACTACGTCAACGCTCTGGAGTACGGCCTGCCCCCCACGGGCGGCCTGGGCTTCGGCGTGGACCGTCTGGTCATGCTGCTGACCGACAGCGCCTCCATCCGCGACGTGCTGCTGTTCCCCACGATGAAGCCGATTGAGCAGTAAAATGCAAAATTAAAACGAAGATACGATGAAATTTTGAACTGGTTTCAAGCGGTATCTGCGGTACTACACCACAACTACACCAATTTTGGGACGTTTTCCCGAAAAGGAGCCTTACAAAGCGGTGTGGTGTAAGAATCGAATAGGCGGATTGGTGTAGTAGGTACACCGAACTCCCAAAACGAAGATACGGCAGCTATGTTGCGAAAAACAACGTAGCTGCCGCTTTTTGTTTCGTATAGAGATTTTATGCTGACAGGGAACTTCTCCTGTGGTTAAATCAATTTGTCGTTGGCAAGTGTCAAACACTCCTGATTTGGCATACGCCAAAATTTACGCCAATTTAGCGCAGTTCCTCAAGCAATGCCGTGCAGCCTTCCAGTATATCCTGCCATGTGGTTTCAAAATCTCCCGTGAACCATGGGTCTGCCACTTCACGGGGATGATCCGTATGCGCCATCAGCAGCGAGACTTTATGCTGTGGGTCTCCGCCGACAAGCCGCAGGATGTCGCACAGATTGCTTTCATCCATGCCAATCAGATGATCATACCGTGCATAATCCAGCCGGGTCATCTGCCGGGCGGTCTTGCCGTTGCAGTCGATGCCATGTTCTGCCAGCTTCTGCCGTGCAGGAGGATAGACCGGATTTCCGATTTCCCATGCACTGGTGGCGGCTGATGCGATTTCAAATTGCTCGGATAGTCCTGCCTTGGACGTAAGGTCTTTCATCACATACTCCGCCATCGGGCTTCGGCAGATATTTCCGAGACAAATAAATAAGATCCTGGTCATGCCGGGTCGTTCTCCTTTTGGCTTACAAAAGCATAGCCGCCGTGGGTAGTGCGGATAAAGCTGCCGCAGCCGGCCAGCTTCTTTCGCAGATTGGAAACGGTATTTGCCACGACCTTTAAGGTGTCGTCACAGTTTTGTCCCCACACAGCACGGAAAAGCTCTTCTTTTGAGAAGATTTGTCCTTCGTGGGAGGCAAGCATCAGCAGCAAATCGAACTCCAGTCGTGTAAGGGAGACTTTTCTGCCGTTGCACGACACTTCGTGGGTCATTCCGTCCAGTGTAAGCCCCGGAAGAACCAACTTCTCCCATGAATCAATGGATATTTGCTCTGCCTCGATGTGCTCTCGTTCCAGAAGCATCCGGATCTTCTGCTCCAATTCCGGGTCAGGCTGTCGGGTCTTTATAACGATCATGGCAAACTCCTGCGTGTATTTTACTCTGCGGCGGTATCCATTTCCCGGAGCAGGTTTACCATCTCGATGGCACTGACTGCACAGTCATAGCCTTTATTACCTGCTTTGGTGCCTGCCCGCTCGATGGCCTGTTCGATGTTTTCGGTGGTCAGAACACCAAAGAGGACGGGAACCCCGCTTTCCAGCGAGACCGTGGCAATGCCTTTGGAAACCTCATTGCACACATAGTCGTAATGGCTGGTAGAACCGCGAATCACGGCACCAAGGCAGATCACAGCATCATACTTTCCGCTTTTTGCCATTTTAGAGGCAACCAGTGGGATCTCAAAAGCACCTGGAACCCATGCAACATGAATATCAGCGTCCTGCACATCGTGCCGGAGCAGACCATCCATTGCTCCGCTCAGAAGTTTGGACGTGATAAATTCGTTGAAGCGGGCAGCTACGATACCGACCTTGATGTTCTGAGAAACCAGCTTACCTTCAAATGTTTTCATTTTTAAATACCTCTTTCGTTGTTAATATTCCAGAAGATGCCCCATCCGTGCCTGCTTCGTTTTCAGGTAAAACAGGTCATACGGGGTCGCCGTCATCTGAATGGGTACGCGCTCGGAGATCTCCAGCCCAAACTCGGAGAGCTGATATACTTTGTCCGGGTTATTGGTAAGCAGGCGCAGGCTTTTTACGCCAAGTTCCCGGAGGATCTGTGCGCCGAGATAATACTCCCGTTCATCTCCATGGAACCCCAGAGCGAGATTGGCTTCCAGCGTATCCATGCCCTGCTCCTGAAGTTCATAGGCACGCAGCTTGTTGATCAGACCGATGCCCCGGCCTTCCTGCCGCATATAGAGCAGGATACCCCGGTCTTCTTTTTCGATCTGCGTCATGGCAGCGGCCAGCTGTTGGCCGCAGTCGCAACGCAAAGAGCCAAATGTATCTCCTGTCAGGCATTCCGAGTGGACGCGGCACAGAATATCCTTTCCATCGCCAATGTCACCTTTTACCAGTGCAATGTGATGCTCTCCGTTCAGGCGGCTCACAAAACCATAAGCTCTGAAGGTGCCATACTTGGTGGGCAGGTTCACTGCCGTCACCTGATCGACCAGTTTATCGTGACACTTGCGGTACTCCTGTAAATCACGGATGGTGATGAATTTGATCTGGAAACGCTCTGCCAGCTTTGCCAGTTCAGCGGTGCGCATCATCGTGCCATCCTCCCGCATGATCTCGCAGCACAGGCCGCATTCTTTCAGCCCTGCCAGACGGCACAGGTCAACGGTTGCTTCCGTGTGACCGTTGCGCTCCAACACACCGTTCTTTTTTGCCAGAAGGGGGAACATATGGCCCGGTCTGCGGAAATCTTCTGCTTTTGCGTGATCGTCCACACAAGCCATCGCCGTAATGGAACGCTCTGCGGCAGAAATGCCCGTAGAAGTAGAAACGTGGTCGATGGACACCGTAAATGCCGTTTCATGGTTGTCGGTGTTATACTGCACCATCTGCGGAAATTGCAGCTTCTGGACGAAAGCCTCGGACATCGGCATACAGATCAGACCTTTGCCGTGGGTCGCCATAAAGTTGATGTTTTCGGTGGTGGCAAATTCGGCAGCACAGATGAAGTCCCCCTCGTTTTCACGGTCGGGGTCATCCGTTACCAGAATGATTTTTCCTTGCTTCAGATCTTGCAAAGCTTCGGGAATGGTATTGAAGTTCATCGTAAACTCTCCTTAAAAGCCGCAGCGCAGCAGCATTTCTTTTGTGAGCGTGTTTTGCTTCGGTGTTTCTGATGGAAGCAGCCTCTCGATATATTTTCCAACAACATCGGTTTCCAAATTGACAAAATCCCCTTTGTGCCGTTGGTTCAGGTTCGTCTGACGGACGGTGTGCGGTATCGTGGACACGGAAAAGCCCGTAGGTTCCACCGCAGCCACGGTCAGGCTGATACCGTCTATTGTGATAGAGCCTTTTTCAACGACATAGCGAAGGATCGCAGAATCTGCATGAATGGTGTACCAGATAGCCGTATCGTCTTTTCGGATATTAGCAATGCGTCCGACGCCATCCACATGGCCTGCTACGATGTGTCCGCCAAAACGTCCGTTGGCCGGCATGGCACGTTCCAGATTGACATCACTTCCAACGGTGAGCTGTGCAAGTGCAGAGCGGTTCAAGGTCTCGTGCATGACATCCGCAGCAAAGCTATCCGGGAAGAGCTGCCTGACGGTCAGACAGATGCCGTTGACGGCGATGCTGTCACCGATCCTGGTTTCTTCCAGAACCGTTTTTGCACGAACAGTCAGCACGGCAGAATGCTGTCCCCGATTGATGGATTTTATTGTTCCGACTTCTTCCACGATTCCGGTAAACACGGGTACTCCACCTCACTTTCGATCAGGAAATCTTTGCCAAGCTGTTCCAATCGGCTGTTCTTCAGGCGGAATGCAGCATCCGGAAGCGGGACACCTGCACCCTCAATGGGTGCTTTGGCATCCCTTCCTCCGAACAGCTTCGGGGCAATGTAAGCCTGTACCTGCTGCACGATGCCGCTTTCCAGTGCAGACCAGTTCAAGGTTCCGCCGCCTTCCAGCAGAATGCTGTCGATCTGCTCCTGCCCCAGCTGTTCCATCAGTTGCAGAAGATTCACATGACCGCAATGCGCTTCCAGACAAAGGACCCGGCACCCGGCCTGTTGATATGCCGCCTGCTTCTCCGGGTCGCCGCAGCAGGTCGCAAGAATGGTCGGAACCTGTTTGGCGGTCATGACCACCTGTGATTGCAGCGGTGTCCGCAAATGTGTATCACAGATGATCCGGACGGGATCACGGCCACCCTCTATCCGGCAGGTCAGCAGCGGGTCATCTGCTAGGATGGTTCCGACTCCCACCATAATGCCGCGGAATCGGTGTCGCTGCCGTTGAACATGATTCCGGGCAATTTCCCCGGTGATCCATTTGGAAGCGCCTGTGTATGTGGCGATTTTTCCGTCCATCGTCATGGCGTATTTCATGGAAACGAAGGGGCGTTTTGTGGTGATATAGTGGAAGAACACCTTGTTCAGCGCATCGCATTCCTCTTGCAGAACATTTTCGGTCACATCTATGCCGTGCGCGCGCAGGATTGCAATTCCTTTTCCAGCCACCAGCGGATTCGGGTCAGCAGAACCCACGACCACCCGGTGAATGCCCGCGTCCAGAATCGCATCCACGCAGGGCGGCTGCTTTCCGTAATGGCAGCACGGCTCCAATGTCACATACAGGGTCGCTCCCTGCGGATCTTCGGTGCAGGATGCCAGCGCATTGCGCTCCGCATGAGCCTGACCATATCTCTGGTGCCAGCCCTGTCCGATGATCCTGCCCTCTTTTACGACCACGGCACCCACCATCGGGTTGGGAGACGTCCATCCGCAACCCTTTTTTGCAAGCTGCAAAGCCAGACGCATATACTCTTTGTCGTTCATCGTGTCGCCTCCAAAAGAAAAAGCCCTGAACAAAAACGTTCAGGGCAAGCCGAAAAGACACAAGGGACCCTTGTGCAAAAAAGAAAGCTCCAGAATGCAAACGCATCCCAGAGCAGCCTCCACAAGCGCAGAACCGTGCGGGCTCTGCGCTTGGTATCTTCTTTCATCCAGACTGTACTGTCGGCTTCGGAGTTTCACCGAATCATGCCTTACGGCTCGTGGGCTGTACCACCGGTAGGGAATCGCACCCTGCCCTGAAGATTTCTGATTCAATTACAGCGGCATTATAGCACGGCTCCTTTCGGATTGCAAGGGCATTCTGCAAACCGGGACGAAACCGGGATGAAGATGGGTACGAACCTTTTTGACTATTATTGCCTTGTCAAGAGGGTAGGCGTCGTCCAGCCCTCTCTCTTTTTGCCAAAGTTCCCCTCACTTTTTCTTGCACCCTGCCGAAATCAGCGTATTCTCAAAACTTTTTGTTGACACGGCTCGGATTTTGTGGTAATCTATCCCAACAATTGAATATAACATATTTTTACATATTCGTTC
>OCHN01001922.1_pt1 | contig 14892 bp, 9 predicted proteins | sample 1538911 | NCBI WGS metagenome assembly OCHN01 (sample SAMN04571736, study PRJEB22368) | human gut metagenome | biome: human gut; material: stool | host: Homo sapiens | place: Luxembourg | collected 2013-01-11 | reverse complement strand
ACTTTTAGACATAGCAAAGCCCTGGCTTGTGAAAGTCAGGGCTTTGTGATTTTTTTAGAATAAGGGAGTTTTGACACACCTCCCACGCAGCCGTATTGATGGTTACGTGCAGTCACACTGCCTTATTGATGGCAAATTGCGTGGGAGGTGTGTCAAAACTATAGAATTGTGATGAATGGCTAACTGTAGGAGACTACGGCATTCTTGCCGTAGTCATTGCAAACAGTTGTATTTCAGTTACTAATGGCTACGGCAGGAATGCCGTAGCCTCCTACGATTAGAACCGTTTGCTATTCAATTTGCCAAATATTTTAGTTTTGACACACCCTCCACGCAGCCGTATTGATGGTTACGTGCAGTCACACTGCCTTATTGATGGCAAATTGCGTGGGTATGGCAGGGATGCCATACCCTCCTATGTCTTCATTTCGAGTTTTAACGCACACCTCCTGTTATTATCCGCAAATCTGTTGATAACCTGTTGATAACTTACTAACAACACTGTTAACAACTTAGCGGTTATCAACAGGCGGACAGGCAGAGTGGGGTGGATGTGGATAACTGTGTGCGTTATCAAATTAATATTCTAAAGTTTTCCACAGGTTTTTAAGAGAAAAAGATATAAACTTATTAACTTTGCAGGTGTAATAGCACTTTTGTGTATAACTAACATATATAACTCATTTTCAAAGAGAAAATATTAACACAACCTGTTGACAATGATGTCTTACAGGTTTATAACGAAATAACCAAAGAAATAGGTAGAAAGTTTTCAACGTACTAACAGCATATCATACTCATAATCTTTTTCTTTTCTTTAAAAATAAAAAGAAATAGATATATAAAGAGATGTTGGTAAGTAGTCTACTCGTTAAGTCTGTCTACTTGTTTACTCGTCAACTAAAAAAATATATGAACAACGATTGGAAAGAGAAGGGTTACATCGACGAAGCGGTTGATGAATCCGTTGACTTGAAAAAAGAGATACGTCGCTTGTGTGAAGAGAAGGATGCCGTTGTGCTTGCTCACTACTATACGGTGGGCGAAGTGCAGGAGGTGGCTGACTTCATTGGCGACTCGCTGGCATTGGCTCGTAAGGCTGCGAAGACCGATGCGAAGATTATCGTGATGTGTGGTGTGCACTTCATGGCTGAGACATGCAAGCTGCTCTCGCCTGAAAAGAAGGTGTTGTGCCCGGACCTCACTGCCGGCTGCTCGCTTGCCGACTCGTGCAAGGCGGAGGACCTGAAGGCGTTCAAGGAGCAGCATCCTGGCTATAAGGTGGTGAGCTACGTGAATACGACGGCTGCGGTGAAGGCACTCACGGACGTGGTGGTCACCTCGGGCAACGCGAAGAAAGTGGTGGACAGTTTGCCAAAGGACGAGAAGCTCATCTTCGGTCCCGACTATAACTTAGGCAACTATATAAATAGTGTTACGGGTCGCGATATGCTGCTGTGGAACGGCGGATGCCATGTGCATGAGAAGTTCTCGGTAGAGGCTATCGTGAAATTGAAGGCGGAGCACCCGGAGGCTGTGGTGATGGCTCACCTGGAGTGTAAGGCACCGGTGCTGGCTGTGGCTGACGTGAAGGGTTCTACGGCTACGATGCTCGATTATGCTAAGGAACATAAGGAGACGAAGGAATACATCATAGCTACCGAGGCTGGCATCCTGCACGAGCTGGAGCGTTGCTGTCCCGACGTGACGTTCTATCCAGTTCCGCCGGAGGTGTCTGAGGGTGGGGTAGGCTGCTCTTGCAACGAGTGCGAGTATATGAAGAAGAATACGTTGCTCAAGATATACAATACGCTGCGCTACGAGCTTCCGGAGGTGACTGTTGACGAATCTATCGCCAAGGATGCCGTTAAGCCAATAGAGCGAATGCTTGAGCTTTCCTAAGGAGTGGTTCCCACTGAATTGTAGGAGGGTATGGCATCCCTGCCATACCCACGCACCCTGCTACAGCAATGTTCTCCCACAGATTTCACGGATTTACATAGATGGTTAGGCTGCGTAGTGGGCTCCCACAGAATTCACAGAATTCACAGAAGTTTATTGCTGAGAAGGAACTCCCACAGATTTGTAGGAGGGTATGGCATCCTTGCCATACCCACGCACCCTGCTACAGTAATGTTCTCCCACAGATTTCACGGATTTACACAGATGGTTAGGCTGCGTAGTGGGCTCCCACAGAATTCACAGAATTCACAGAAGTTTATTGCTGAGAAGAAATTCCCACAGAATTCACAGAATTCACAGAAGTTTATTACTGAAAAGAAACTCCCACAGATTTGTAGGAGGGTATGGCATCCCTGCCATACCCACGCACCCTGCTACAGTAATGTTCTCCCGAAGATTTCACGGATTTACACAGATGGTTAGGCTGCGTAGTGGGCTCCCACAGATTTCACAGAATTCACAGAAGTTTATTGCTGAGAAGAAACTCCCACAGATTTGTAGGAGGGTATGGCATCCCTGCCATACCCACGCACCCTGCTACAGTAATGTTCTCCCGAAGATTTCACGGATTTACACAGATGGTTAGGCTGCGTAGTGGGCTCCCACAGATTTCACAGAATTCACAGAAGTTTATTGCTGAGAAGAAACTCCCACAGATTTGTAGGAGGGTATGGCATCCCTGCCATACCCACGCACCCTGCTACAGTAATGTTCTCCCGAAGATTTCACGGATTTACACAGATGGTTAGGCTGCGTAGTGGACTCCCACAGTATACACAGATTTCACAGAAGTTTATTGCTGAGAATGAATTCCCACAGAATTCACAGAATACACAGAAGTTTATTACTGAAAAGAAACTCCCACAGAGAACTCTCATGGGGTGCACTTGTCTCAAGTGCACCAATCAATAATAGGTTGTTAATAGGTTGGTGCACTTGAGACAAGTGCACCCCCTGGAAGGCGGAAGTTTATTGCTGAGAAGAAACTCCCACAGATTTCACGGATTTACACAGATGTAAGCAAAATATTCTGTGTGTTCCGTGAATTCTGTGGGAGTAAATATCTGTGTAAATCTGTGTAAATCTGTGGGAGAATATTCTTTGTCAGTCTGTTCTGTGTGTTCCGTGAATTCTGTGGGAGTAAATATCAGTGTAAATCTGTGAAATCTGTGGGAGAATATTCTCTGCCAGTCTGTTCTGTGAATTCCGTGAATTCTGTGGGAGTATTATTCTGGCTGCGTGGGTATGGCAGGGATGCCATACCCTCCTATGTGGGAGACAGGTGCCCCCATTAAAACTTCTTCAGCAGGAACGACGGCTTTACGCGCAGATAGATGCCAGCCGCAAGACTCACCTTATTATTATTGTTATACACCTTGTCGCCAACGACGAAGTCGTCCGTGGGCAGCGTGTTGAACACATCAGCCTGCACGCCCCATGAGAACCCCTTACCGAGTTCTTGTGCATAGCTCAGTTGAGCACAGACGGTGCGGTTGCGCTGCATCTGGAAGTCGCGGTTGTGTATACCCACCGAGCCGTAGAGAGGGTTGCCGAAGATAGATATGAACTTTGAGCTATCCCAGTAGGCACCGCGCAGACAGAAGCGCCAGATGTCAGCCTCCGCTTTCACGTACACACCTTTGCCATTGTCGAAGGGTAGGAGAGCACCCGTCATCTGTCGATAGTAAGCCACGTCAGCCTCTGCATTCAGGCGCGTAAGAATAGAGTTGTCGGTGTGTATCGTTACGCCGACACCTGCCGCTGCGTTCATCCATGTCTTCACCTGCCGCTGTTCGGCGTCAGGGTTTATCTCGCCACCGCGGTGCTGCATCACCACCTGCAAGGGGAAGTAGACATGCGTGCGTCGCTCTGGACGGTTAGCCTTGAAGCGTGTTGACAATCCGAAGGTGAACGCCTCCTGATGCGTGTCCTTGTCGAAGATGAAACTCTCCCAGTTCACCCACATGTCGAAGTCGAGCGGTTTCGTCTGCCACTGCATCTGCACGCCCATCTCGGGGTCAGCCGAGAGAGCGTTCTCCTGATTGTAGAGCGGTTCGATGAGTCGGTGGTTCGCCCCACCATATATATTACCGAGTATGAGGTTGAAGTTTCGGCTCACAGCCAGTTGCACGTTGAAGAACGGTAGCAGATGGAAGCCCGTCTGCGTTTGGTCGCCCTTCCATGTTGCTATGTCGCTATAGTTGAGGTTAGGATATTTGTTTGCACCCCAATAGTGGAGCATACTAACGCCCACCTCCACGCGCAAGTTCTTCAGTGGCTGATAGCTCACCGTGGGCTGCAGGCGGTAGCCAGGCAGCGTGTATCCCTTCGAGAGGCATCCCTTATACTCATTGTCGCGGAAGAAGCACAGAGCGTCGAAGTTGAGTCGCAGCTCACCGCACGAGGCAGAGTCGATGCGGTGGCTGTTCTCGAATAGTAGCGAGTCGATATGTACGTTGACCTGTGCGTCGGCATTGGTATAAGTAAGCAATGCGAGAGCCACGGCTACAAGTTTTGATAAACGTTTCATCAGTTTGTTTCGGTTTTATTTATTCTGTCTATAGTATTTATAACAATGGAGGATGTGTCAAAACTCAATTAGTGTGGGCTGAAAGCCCAAATTCTACATAGCCCAGGGCAACGCCCTGGGTAACATGCCCTACACTAACTCCACGCACTGTAAGGGTAATTCTATTGAGCCACAGATAGTTGCCCTTACAGGGCGCACTACTCAATATGTATATTCAACACCCAGGGCGCTGCCCTGGGCTATGTAGTGCTGCCCCTTCGGGGCGTACCGCTTACGACTTTTGACACACCACCTCCTATTACTTTCTAAGTTTCTTGTTTAGCTGTTCGATTGTGAGGTTTGTAGCCGTCACCTTTCCGTTTTCGATGACTATATTGTCGGGTATGTTCGACATGCCGAGGATGTTGTACACATCGCCGTCTATCGACTTGCCGTCGCAGATGGTAATGACATCTTCTATTTCTCTTGAGTTGAGTATTCTGCGACATTCAGCGCGCGAGTAGTCGAGACATATATTCACCACCTTGACCTCTCCTTTCGTCTCTTTCTGCAGTAGTGCCATGCTCTGTAGCATCGATATACTATTGTAGTGCCATGATGCCCATGCCACCACTACTGTTGTGCCAGCGGTGGAGAGTGTGGCGTTGTTCACCGGCTTGCCATTGATGTCGTAAGCTGCGAACTTCGGAATACGGCTGTTTGTGGTGAGCGTTGTGCGGTTGTTTATGCTCTGTTGTAGACTCTTAAGAGCGTTGTTCTTGGGTTGATGTTCAAGCATGAGGTTTATCAGCTGTCGTGCAGTGGCGAAGTCGGGACGCTCCTTCTGCAGGAAGAAGTTGCGCACGACGTATGTGCTCACTATCGATTCGGGATGATCCTCTACAAACTGGCGTGCGTATTTCTGTATCTCGTTGGGTGAGGCGTTTGCAATCTGTTCGCGCAGTTGGTTCATCAGTTCGTTCGGCTTTGTGCCTTTCACCTTCATCTCTTTCAGGTGTGAAGCGTCGCCTTTTATGTCTACGCTCTTTCCTGGTGCAGCAAACACGGGTTGCTCGGTGAAGTTAGGGAACACAATCATCAGTGTCATCTCTTTCTTACATTCCACCTTATATGTAAAGCGTCCTGCTTGCACCTTTATAGTGTCGATACCCTTTAGGTTGCCATCTGGGCTATATACATAAAACTCGCCCTGATTAAGGTTCAGGAGCCTGCCGTCGATTTCGAAATGACGACTATCGGTTCCACATGACACCATAATCAGGGCGAGTAATGTCGCTATAATTGTTTTGTTCATTTTAGTCGTATGAACTGAAGTTAGAATAAGAAGGCTGAGAGCAATAACTCTCAGCCTTCATTTATTTTTAATTATTTAAAACGTCTTGCCACGTCTTACTTCAGAAGAGAGAGCTCCAAGTCCTTCTCAGCGTACTCCTTCAAAGAAGGATCCTTCTGGAGAGCCTCCTTGAGGTAAGAGTTAGCAGCGAACTTGTTGCCACGACGTGCAGCTACGATAGCGCGGAGGTAGTCGGTCATACCGTTCGGGTTAGCTACCTTGTCAAGAGTGCTTGTAGCGCCCTCGTAGTCCTTGTTCAGGATCTGAGCAAGAGCTGCAGTGTTTGTGTTCTGCTTGTTGAAGTCCTTGTCAGCCTGAGCGTAGTTGCCCTTAGCGATGTTGAGCGCAGCGATAGCTGATGTTACGTTCTCAGAGCCAGAAGCCTTAGCAATCTGACGTTCTGCACCCTGTACGTCGCCCTCGATGAGCGAAATGAGACCGAGGTTAGCCTGTGCCTCCGGAGTAGATGAACCGAGAGAAGTAGCCTTCTGAGCGTACTGCTTAGCAGCTGCTACGTCGCCCTTAGCGAGTGCAAGAGCAGCGAGGTTGTTGTAAGCGCGGTAGTCGTTCGGGTAAACCTCTGTTGTCTTCTTATAGATTTCCTCCTTCTTAGCTGCCGACTCCTCGAGAGTAGCAGAGTAGAGAAGCTCGTCAACGCTCAGCTTAGTAGCGTCGCTGCTGTACTGCTCCTTGATCTGGTCGTCGCTACGGCCGATTGTCTCATAGTTGATGATGAGGCGTGAACGGCGAAGCTCTGGGAGGATGCCGTCAGCAAGCTCCTGGAAGCCTGCAGACATGTTGCGGATCTGCTGCTCGCGCTCCTGTGGGTCGCTATACATAGAGAGCACGCGGAGGATAACCTCCTTGTCCTGAAGATTAGATGCAGCAACGAGCTTCTGGAAACCGTCCCAGTCCTGTGCTGTGTAGTGAGCGTCGATAGCTGCGTCTACCTTTGTCTGCTTCAATGTACCCTTAACGTACTTCTCTGACTCGTTCTGACGGTTGCCAGCGAGCTTATCGTTGAACTTAACGCCACCGTCTGGTGAAGCGTAAGCCTGGATTTCTACGTTCTGTACGTTGTAGCCTTCCTTGTCAGCGTTGATCTTCTTAAGCAACTCTACAAACTCCTTAACAGAGTTGTTCTTGAGCTCGCTCTTGCGGATGTTAGCCTGGTTGATGAGGAACTTGATGTTAGCCTCCTGCTTAGCAGCGTTTACGCGCTGGAATGCGTCAGGAGCGATGCAGCCACTCTCAGAAACGAGAGTCTTCTTGTAGAGCTCTGATGTAGCGATAACGCCATCAGCTACCTTCACTGCAGGTACATCGAACTGCTTCTTGCCGATGCGTGCGTCGAATGTGAGGTACATCTCGCTCTGCTGCATCTCTGGAACGTACTTGAAGTTAGACTTCATTGTGTAGCGACCACCTACCTTGTAAGAGATAGTCTGATCGTTGCCCTTTACTTTCTCACCCTGGAAAGTAGCACTCTGACCCTTAGCTACCTGACCGTCAGCGTAGCGCAACTCTGGAGTAACTGTGACAACAGCCTTCTTCTTCATGTACTTCTCTGGGAATGTTCCGTTGATTGTAGCTGGAACATCGCCTGCGTTTGCCTCAAGTGGGTTAGGGATAACTGTGAAGTTGTCCGCTGAGAGCGGTCCAAGCTTCGAACAAGATGTCATGAACAGCATTGTAGCTGCAGACAGTAAAAGAAGATTGTTTTTCTGCATAATTTATATAAAATATTAATTGATATATCTATTAGTGTTATTACACACGCTTAATGCGTGTACGTGTACATAATAATGTGCTACAAAGATACGCACTTATATTGTTTGCGACAAAGACAACTGTATTTAATTATGTTTAATTAACGATATGAATAGCTTCTTAACTCCTATAATAATAAAAAGACAGCAGAGATAAGTCTCAGCTGTCTTTTTATGTTGGATTTCATCCTTCGTTTTCTCGCCATGGCATAACTCGAGCAAGCTCGGTTCTGCTCATTTGGCTTAACGAAAACGTTGGTTTTTGATTGGTTTGGCTTAGTTGAGAGCGTCTGAAAGCTCGGCACCTGCCTTGAACTTAGCAACCTTCTTTGCTGCAATCTGAATCTTCTCACGAGTGCGGAGGTTCATGCCTTCGCGAGCTGGGCGCTCGTTAACACTGAATGTACCGAAGCCGATGAGCTGTACCTTGTCACCCTCAACGAGAGCTGTCTTGATTGCTTCTACTGCAGCTTCGAGAGCTTTCTTTGCGTCAGCCTTGCTGAGTTCAGCACCTACTGCTATCTTCTCTACTAATTCTGTCTTGTTCATAATTCTGTTGTATTTAAATTGTTTATAAATGTTAGTTTTCCCTGAGTTTGAAGAGCTAAAAATGTGTAACTCACACTATTTCAGTGACAAATTTAGAGTTTTCCTTTCATAAATCAAACAAAAAACAGAAAAAAGTGCATAATTAATTGAAAAAAAAAGCGCGAAGAGCCTGTTTTATGCCTTTTTACGTGGATTTTTCGTAATTTTGCCACTCTAACGATGTGATGTTTACAAATATATAAAAATGTGATATGAATAATATTCCAACGATAACAAAAAACTTACTTATTGTGAATGTAGTGGTATTCTTAGCCACTTATTTATTTAGAACTATGGGTGTAGACCTCAACAATGTTTTAGGTTTGCACTTCTTTCTTGCGCCCGACTTTCACATCTATCAGCTCTTTACATACATGTTCGCTCATGGTGGTTTCAGCCATATCTTCTTCAATATGTTTGCGCTGTGGATGTTCGGTTGTATCGTTGAGCGCACTTGGGGACCGAAGAAGTTTCTCACTTATTATATAGTGTGCGGAGTAGGTGCTGGTCTGTTTCAGGAGTTGGCACAGTTTGCGCAGTTCTATTTTATAGCAAGCGAACAACTTCCTCACTTCACATTGGCTCAGACAATGAAAGTGGCTAATGCCAATGCTGCCTTCCTTAACCTTTGGACCACCGTGGGTGCGTCGGGTGCTGTCTATGGCATACTTCTCGCCTTCGGTATGCTCTATCCCGAGGAGCGCATCTTTATATTCCCGTTGCCTGTGCCTATCAAGGCAAAGTGGTTTGTGATGGGTTATGCTGCGATAGAATTGTTCATGGCTTACTCTTCTACGGGCGACGGAGTGGCTCACCTGGCTCACTTGGGCGGTATGGTGTTCGGTTTTTTCCTAATTCGCTACTGGCGACGCCACCCCGACATTCGCTACAGTCGTCGCAGCGGACAGCAGTTCTTCGACTCTATGCGTGCCTCGTGGGAGCGTCGCACGGGGCGCAAAGATCGTGGCGGTGTGTTTACTAATAGTGCAAATACACGCCATGAGAGCGATTGGGACTACAACGCACGCCGCAAGGCAGAGCAGGAGCGAATGGACGAGATATTGGATAAGATACGTCGTAATGGTTACGAGTCGCTAACGCGTGAAGAGAAACAGCAACTCTTCGATGCAAGTAACAGAAAATAAAAAACAGACTTACACGCTTTGAAAAATATAAAATCAATAATCTTTCGCATCGTCGCTGCATTCAATGTGGTGACGGTGCTCTTTATGTTAGCTATAGGATATAGCGACAGGGTTAACCCTACGGCTCATCCGTTGATAGCTAACATAGGGCTTGTATTCCCCTTGTTTTTGCTGCTTAATACAGCATTTCTCGTCTTTTGGTTGTTGTTTTGTAAGCGTGGGGCACTCATCTCGTTAGTCGGAATGATAGTATGTTTCGGTCCGGTGCGCACTTATGTTCCGCTGAATGTTCCGTCTTCGGCTCCTGAGGATGCGTTGAAAATAATGTCGTACAATGTATTCTGCTTTTCTACGTGGACCGACTTGTCGCAGCCATGCGCTATTGCCGATTATATGTTGGAACAGGACGCTGATATCGTTTGTTTGCAGGAAGCTGATGTACAATGGGTAAAGCGTGTGAAGATAGACTCGTTGATGGACGTGAAGTATCCTTACAGAAAGTATAGTGGTTCGAAAAATCCCAAAGGAGGCGATGCTGTCGGTATATATAGTAAGTTGCCGATAGTAGGGGAGGAATATATATCCACCGAAGAGGATACATATAACGCCGTATCTTATGCTCTAAAGACAGGTGAAAAGGACACTACGCTTGTTATTGTAGCCCACTTCCAGGTTACCGGATTGTCGCCCGAAGACCGTACACGCTTTAAGTCGATGTTGAAAGGTGACATGGAAAGCGATGAAACAAAACAGGAAACACATCGCCTGTGGAACTTGCTTGGCGAGTCGTCAGCGAAACGTGGACCACAGGCAGACGCTGTGGCTGAATACATTGAGCATCATAAGCATCAGAGCATAATCCTTGCAGGCGACTTCAACGATTCGCCCATATCCTATACCCATCAACGCTTAGCTAAAGAACTCACCGATTGTTATGTAGCTACGGCGAATGGTCCTGGTATATCTTACCACTACAACGCTTTCTACGTGCGCATAGACAACATCATGTGCTCCGACCATTGGAAACCCTATGAATGCAAGGTGGATAATAGCATAAGTGCATCCGATCATTATCCGATTGTATGTAAGCTGCAAAGGGTAAAATAGCAATGAGTATAGGGGTGATGACACCACTTTAGAAAGTGCTTTTTCACCTTATATATTATAAAAATATTTAAAAAACTGGACTTTTATAAGTGTTTTAAACTCTTAAACCTCTGCAAAACAAAGAAATAAAGCTATAAATTTCGGTTTAACTGAAAAAATCTGTAACTTTGCACGCTATCTGTATACACAGCGAAAAAAATAATAATAACAAAAAATAAATCAAAAAAATGCAGAACAAAGGTATTGTAATTGTAACAGCCGTCCTTTTGACGCTTGCAAGTATCTTCTATCTCTCGTTCTCGGCTGCCACAAAGTACTATGACAGCCAGGCTGCGAAGATAAAGGATCCTATCGCACAGCAGGACTACAAGGACTCCGTGAAGTATCTTGGCATCTACTCTTATCAGAAGTGTCTCGAAACACAGATCGGTCTCGGTCTTGACCTTAAAGGCGGTATGAACGTCATCCTTGAAGTGAGCGTTCCTGATGTACTCGAGAACCTCGCCGACCACAAGGTAGACGCAGCTTTCGTTAAGTCGATGAAAGAGGCTCGCGCAGAGCACGAGGTGTCGCAGAGCGACTTCATCACACTCTTCATCAACGCTTTCAAGAAGAACGCTCCGGGACGTCATCTCTCAGAGATTTTCGCTACACAGCAGCTCCAGGGCAAGGTGTCGCCTAACTCTTCTGACAAGGAAGTAGAGAAGGTGCTCCGTTCAGAGGTGCAGGCAGCTATCGATAACTCGTTCCTCGTCGTACGTACACGTATCGACAAGTTCGGTGTCGTACAGCCTAACATCCAGAAGCTCGAGGGTCAGCAGGGCCGTATCATGGTAGAAATGCCGGGTATCAACGAGCCGGAGCGCGTGCGTAAGCTCCTCCAGGGTAGCGCAAACCTTGAGTTCTGGGAGACATACAACTCAGACGAAATCATCCCTTACCTCTCACAGCTCAACCAGCGCGAGGCTAACCACCGCTCTGGTGCCAAGGAGGAAGTAGCCGATTCGGCTGCTACCGACACAGCAGCAGTAGCAGCAGCCGAGAAGGTAGAAGCTAAGGCAAAGGCAGCGTTCAAGACAAAGAAGGACGCTAAGGCAGACGACGCAGCAGCTATGGCTGATGCCAAGAAGCAGAACCCGCTCTTCTCTGTGTTCCAGCCCTCTGGCAACGGTGCGCTCAGCCTCGTAGGCTACGCTTCGGCACGCGACACAGCAGAGGTAAACAAGATTATCTACTCGGCTCTTGCTAAGCAGATACTTCCCGCCGACTGCCGCCTCCTTTGGAGTGCTAAACCAGCTGATGGCATCCAGGCAAAGAACATCTACGAGCTTCACGCCATTAAGGTGACAACCAGCAACGGCCGCGCTCCTATCGAGGGCGACGTAGTGACCGACGCTAAGGACCAGTTCAACAACCTTACTGGTTCGCCTGAGGTATCAATGACAATGAACTCTGACGGCGCACGCCGCTGGGCAGCCCTCACAAAGGCTAACGTAGGCAAGGCAATCGCTATCGTACTCGACGGTACAGTTTACTCTGCTCCGCGCGTAAACGGCGAGATTTCTGGCGGTCAGTCGTCTATCTATGGTAACTTCACAATCGAAGATACAAAGGACTTGGCTAACACTCTTAAGTCTGGACGTATGCCGGCTCCGGCACACATCGTTCAGGAGGAAGTGGTAGGTCCGACACTCGGTGCACAGTCAATCCAGCAGGGCTTCATCTCGTTCATCTTCGCCTTTATCATCCTGATGATCTACATGGTAGTGATGTACGACTTCATCCCGGGTATGGTAGCTAACGGCGCCCTCCTCCTCAACCTCTTCTTTACCATGGGTATCATGGCATCGTTCCAGGCAGCTCTTACAATGCCAGGTATCGCCGGTATCGTGCTCGCCCTCGGTATGGCTGTAGACGCCAACGTGCTTATATACGAGCGCACCAAGGAGGAACTCAAGAAGGGGCTCGGCACCAAGCAGGCACTCTCGCTGGGTTACAGCAACGCCTTCTCAGCCATCTTCGACTCTAACTTGACATCAATCATCACAGGTATCATCCTCTACGTGTTCGGTACAGGTCCGATCCGCGGCTTCGCTACCACACTTATCATCGGTATCTGCTGCTCGTTCTTCACCGCAGTGTTCCTCACACGCCTCGTTTACGAGAACCGTCTGAAGCACGACAAGTGGACAAAGCAGAACTTCTCAACACGCATATCACGCAACTTCATGGCGAACAAGAACTTCGCGTTCATGTCGTCATATAAGACATCATTCACAGTGTTCGGCATCGTAATCCTTATCATGCTTGGCAGCTTCTTCGTACGTGGCTTGAGCAAGGGTATCGACTTCACTGGTGGTCGCAACTACGTAGTGGTGCTTGAGAAGCAGACAGAGCCTGAGCAGGTGAAGGAAGCCCTCGTACCGCTCTTCAAGGGCGCAACAGTTAATGCTCTCGCACTCGGTACAGACGGCAAGACAATCCGCATCTCTACCAACTACAAGATTGAGTCGAACAACCCGGCTATCGACAACGAGGTAGAGGACATACTCTACAAGGGTCTCCACGGTGCAGGCCTCGTAACACAGGAAAGCGTAGAGGCATTCAAGAACCCAGACGTACGCGCAGGAGGTTCTATCATATCGTCTACAAAGGTAGGTCCGGCAGTGGCTAAGGACATCACACACGGTGCTATCATCAGCGTGCTCTTCGCCCTCGCAGCCATCTTCGTCTACATCCTCGTACGTTTCCGCAACGTAGCGTTCTCTGTAGGCTCTACAGTAGCCCTCGCCGTAGACGCAACAATCGTTATCGGATTCTTCTCACTCCTCTGGGACGTAGTGCCGTTCTCACTCGAGATCGACCAGACCTTCATCGGTGCTATCCTTACCGTTATCGGTTACTCTATCAACGATAAGGTGGTTGTATTCGACCGTATCCGCGAGAACCTCACACTCCACAAGAAGATGAATCTGCAGGAGCTCTTCAACAAGTCGCTGAACGAGACCCTCGCACGTACTATCAATACATCGTTCTCAACACTCATCGTGCTGCTCTGTATCTTCTGCTTCGGCGGTGAGAGCACTCGCAGCTTCTCGTTCGCAATGTTGCTCGGTGTAATCTTCGGTACACTCTCTTCTATCTTCATGGCTGCTCCGGTGGCTTACCTCACACTCGGTCACAAGATCAAGCACGATGAGGCAGCTCTCGAAGCCGTAGAGGTGAAATAAGCAGACAATTAGTTAATATACTAATATACAAGCGTGGCGCTCATACAGAGTGCCACGCTTTTTTTGAAATTTTGCATATTGTAGGAGGCTACGGCATTCTTGCCGTAGCCATAAGAGTACAGTTGATTAATCATATTTGCTACTGTAGGAGGCTACGGCATTCTTGCCGTAGCCTCCTACAGTAAGCCTTTTATTTCAGTTGTTTGTATACCCTCTCAAAGCAGGGTACATATCGTAGCCTCCTACCCACCTTATCGTAGAGATTCTTGTATATACAGAGAGTAAGAGTCTTCAGGGAGTGACTTTGGATTATTAGCAATATAATCAACATACTTTTCAAACTCATCCCAATTTCTAAGTATTCTGTCAAATATACCTTTCTGCCATATATCCTCATCTATTCTTAATGACTTTCTAAGTTGATAAGCAGTAAACCCCTTAACTTTACCAATAATATTATTTATTGGTTTATTTGTAAGTGATGACAATAATATATGCACATGATTTGGCATTACGACAAAGGCATGAAGTAAGTATTCCTTGTTGTTATAATAGTGTAATGCCTCTACTAAAACACTACGTACATCTTCACGTTGCAGCATACAATTTCCATAACCATTATTTAGCCAATATTCCATCTTACGCATCATCATTATATCGTATGTTTTGCGGGCGTTGTTACCAGCAGTTCCTTTTTCTTCCTTTAGCATATTGGCACGGTCAGCTAAGAATTCTTCCACTTTATTCTTAGGTAATGAGTCTGCTAATCGAAATGTAACGAACATTGTTTTGTTTTCTTGAAACCAATGAGGCAATTTTCGTCCCCATATTTCTACATGCTTTCGTTTTTCAAGAAACTGTACAACGTCATAGGAAATGTTGTTAGGATTAGTCATAAACAGAATAGATATGGTTAGAGTTGCTTAAAAAGATAAGGATAATGTATATAACAAAGGTAGTTATTAAGCATTGAATGGCAAATGAAAAACAAAGAAATCTTTTAAAATTCTTGTGTTTTTATAAAAAATAACATATTGCAGGAGGCTACGGCATTCCTGCCGTAGCCACAAAAGTATAGTTGGTTAATCATTATTGGAGGGCGTGTCAAAACTCCCAATATAAATAACTAAAAACTCGTTGTACGTTCTTATGTGGATGTACAACGAGTTTTTGTTTTTCTACAAAAAAGAGCCTTATAAACAATTTATATGGCGTTATATGGGTCAAA
>OCHN01001918.1_pt1 | contig 14914 bp, 15 predicted proteins | sample 1538911 | NCBI WGS metagenome assembly OCHN01 (sample SAMN04571736, study PRJEB22368) | human gut metagenome | biome: human gut; material: stool | host: Homo sapiens | place: Luxembourg | collected 2013-01-11 | reverse complement strand
CTTTATCCAGTTCTTCCGGCAAAGTTTCCAACAGCATATCCGGACTATCCAGCGGCACTTACCGTTTGAAATCTGTTTTTACAGTGAAAACTTCAAACGGCAAATCTGAAACTATCACTATTTTTAGTGATGAAAAAACTGTTGGATAATTGTATCCATGTTCAATAAATAAGGAGGTTGCATTATGCAGATTTCATCTTTCGTAAACAACAATTTTTTAGGTGTGGTCAACAAGTCGGATACTAAAATGACAGAAGCTACCAATAGCCATAAGCAGAATTCTCTGGATTTATCAGCTTCAAAAAAGGTTGATTCTTTTGATTATCGAGTGCCCGAAGCCGAAATTGGAACAACATATTCTCCAAAAGACTATTTGGTAGATAATAAAATGCGTATGTCAGAAATTCAAAGTTCCACTTATTCAAGTAGTTCTGTTTCTTATTACAATGTTATAGTCAATAGAGCAGCTAAAATGGCAGGAGTCAGCGTTGGAGCAAATGGCGAACCAAGAATAAATGGTGAGTATGATTACAAAAGCTACCAAGCTGCGTTAACGTCTATTCAGGGCACGTTTTGGTGTCAGACCGGAGGTTGGAGCAATCTCAGCGGTGATGGTAGTCGTGAATGTGCAAGAACGGCTTCAGCAACAATGGCTTCAATAAACTCAGGTTTTGTTGTTACCCCCAACGATACAGGGTCACAAATGACCTCTGTATCAGCAAATGGTACTGTCTACCAAAGAACAGGTGGTTATGCTCACAATTATAATACTGTCAATGGTGCAGCTCAAGGATTTCATGCCTATGGTTTTGCCAAGACTTCAGACCTTCTTGCAGCTATAAACACTGAATTGAGCCAAAACAGAAGTGTTGCAGTTAAGGTGACCACTAATACAGGCTCTGAACACTGGGTAACAGTTACTGGCACGGTAGACGGAAAACCCGCAAATTCGTTTAGTGATTTAAAAGGTGTAGACCCATGGTACAATGGAAATAACACTGCTAACGGAGGGAGTGTAGGAACAGGTAGCGGTGCTTGTAATTTAAGTAAATCTGGAGTCATTTCTCTGAGCACAACCTGCTCAGGCTTCAGATATACCTCCGGCGATTATTATCCGTCAGGATATAGAATGGTAACATTCAATATTGATAATTAAAAAATTTATTGGAGGACTTACGGATGAAACATAAAACAATATTGTTGCTGTTTCTTGCTATTGTAATAACAACCGGTTGCAGCAAACGCGAACAAACATCTGTTTCAAATCCAACTGAAGCCGCCACAACTAATCTGGCGGTTGAAAAATCATCCACAGAATGTGATGTTTATGAGGAGGTGAATGAAAAAACTGCTGATAATGAAATCACCACAGAAAATTCATCCGATGAAAGCTTATCGACAGAATTTGGTTGGTTTTTCGATGATGTGAAAGAATACTCTGCTGATAACATTATGTGCGACCCAATTGATAAATCCGTAGACTGCGAAGCAATTATACTTGAAAAAGCAGATAGACTGCATACGCTGATTTATTATTATCTGAATAACGAAGAAGATGAACTGGTGTATGAATATGGAGATGAAACCTATACTTACCATGGAACAGCCCTGGGGGCTAGGATTATCTCTGATGAAATGGCAAGCTATTCGGATTTCAAATTGCTTTTTTCCGATTGCATTTACGGTGATTATTTCGACTGGATAAATAGGACATCAATGTCAACGCTATTTGATGTGAACGGTGTGCTTTACGGACACAATGGTGAAAGCGGAATTATGGGAATAGATGAAACATGGTACCTTGGATATGATGTGCAGGATGATAGGATAGTAGGTCATTTTACCGCGCTGAGGGGATTGGGCGAATCTTCAGAAAAAACCTCTGATTACCTGAACGATGAAAGCAATTATTGGTTTTATGATATCACTGTACAGTGTGTAAATGGTGCTTATGTAATAACATCATGTCGTGAAATAACAAGTGGCAGGGATTATGATTATTCTGACGTACACGGTATATTCTATAACTCCGGATTTGCGGACAGAAGTCTGATTACAAACGAAAAAGTAGCTCCGAAAGTGTTCTGATAATATGTGAAGTAGGCAAAATAAAAATTCAGAATGATTGGTTCGGATTTGTTTTTCATTTGTTATCCAAACTGTATTGCGTAGCTTACATTTGGAGGTACGGGGTATGTCTATGGCGAACATTAAATACTTCAACAATTAGTAGCCCCCAACAAATCGTTCGAGTGATTTTTGCTATTTTAAGTCAGGTGTTGCTTTTTCGTTGTCCATTGTTTCGTTAGGTAGGCTAAGAACAGAACAAACGACCGGAGATTTTTCTTCTTCGGTCGTTTTTCATATTCGTATACTAACATGCTTAATGGATTGGCTCTGTATCGGTGTTCGTTGAGTTGATAATGTGTAGCCACGGGAACGCCTGTTTCCAACTCGATGACGGAGCTGTACATTATGCAGAGGTATCTTCGCCCGTCCCTGCTGCGGAACGCGGGATTGCAGACGTATGACGATTGGGCGAGCAATTTCGGTGAGGTCGTTTCAAAGGCTGAGTTAAAGCCTGCGGGCAACGGCTACCGCACGAAAAAGCGCTTTGCTAAATTCAACAATGTCCCTGAACTCATGCAGATGTTCAAGGAATTCGCAGACATACGGACGCCGGATATGCTTGATTTGCCTGTTCCGAAACTGGAGGGAGGTAAGCCGCAGACTATCGTTGCACATCCAAACGATGAACAGAAAGCGTATATGAAGGTCCTTGCTGAGCGCTCCGAAATGATTCACAGCGGAGCCGTGGATCCGAGCAAGGATAATATGCTGAAAATCACGGGGGAAGCACGTCTGCTCGGTCTGGACGCGCGGTGCGTAATACCAAACGCTGAAAACTACCCCGACAGCAAGGTAAATCTCTGCATTGACAAAATCATGGAGATATACGACCGCACCTCTGCTGAAAAGGGCGTGCAGGCTATCTTCTGCGATATCGCCGTTAATTCCGATGACGGGAAATTCTCCGTGTACGATTACCTCAAGCAGGAGCTTGCACGGCGCGGCATTCCCGGAAACGAGATTTGCACCGCCGGCGACGCGGCAACGCAGAAACAGCGAAACGAAATGTACGCGCAGCTCCGTTCCGGCACAAAGCGTATTGTTCTCGCAAGCACAAGCAAAATGGGAACGGGCGCTAATATTCAGACAAAGCTGGCGGCGCTGCATAATCTTGATATCCCTTGGAAACCCTCTGAAGTTGAACCCATTCAACGGAACTTTCTGTAAAAATTCATCATCAAAATCATCAATCAAGCCTGCCGACGAACTTATAGTAAACATCAAGTTTCTGAATACGCTCGCCGTTGATTTCTTCGGGTTCGTGAACCTCAATCCGCTCTATAAGCGTGTTCAGAAGTGCTTGCGTGAGTTCGTCAATGTCTGCGTATTGCTTGATTAAATCCACGAAATTCTCGGCATTTTCGCCGTATTCACGGTTCGCCTTAATAGTTTCATTCAGTTCGGCGATTTTGCTTTCCAATTCTGTCTGCTCGGTTTCGTAGGTTGCCGAAAGCGCATTGTAATTGCGTTCGCTCACCTTGCCGTTGACGTGTTCCTCGTAGAGTTTTGCGAAAAGTTTGTCGAGTTCCGCAAGCCGTTTGGCTGCCTTTTTTAGCTCACGTTCCGCCTGTCGAACGCTGTCTTTTTCGTTCTTTCCGAGCCGTTCTGCGATTGAAGAAATCATCTGCCTGTCATCATCAAGTGCCTCACTCGCAAGCCGCCTGATGTCCTCTAAAACCGCATTGTAAAGGCTCAAAGCAGATATCCTGTGCTGTGTGCAGATGGCTTTTCCTTCCATACGATAGTTGTTGCACTGATAATCGTAATTCGCAATAATGTTGTCCAAGTTCCAAGTGCGGTTTGCCTTTGAAACCGAGAGCGCATAGCCGCAGTCGGCGCATTTCACCAGTCCCGAAAAGATGTTGTCATACGGATTTTCGGTTTTTCTCGCCTTTTTGCGGCTTGTAATCAAACGCTGTACAAGCTCCCATTCTTCGGGAGGAATTATCGGCTCGTGCATATTTTCCACCACAAAAGTACCCGAAGTTGCTCTTGATTTCCGTTTGTTGCTTTTAAGCGAGATTGTCGGACGTTTCTGCCCACGAACTGCGCCCTTGTAAACAGGGTTGCGAAGTATTTCCCGAACCGAACCCATTGACCATTTGTATGCGCTCTCATCGGTGGTAATATACCTGTCATAGCACCCGAAATTTTCGGCGGCGGCAGCCACGGGACGGGGGATTTTCTCCGCCGTAAGCCGCCTTGCAATATGCACCATTCCCACGCCGTCCTTTGCCATTTGGAAAATGTACCGAACGGTCGGCGCAAAGCGTTCATCAATCAGCAAGTGATTTTTGTCGGCAGGGTCTTTCACATAGCCGTAAGGTGCTTTAACGCCGATAAATTTGCCCTGTTTCTGCCGCGTCAACAATGATGATTTTATCTTTTTTGAGATGTCCTGTGCGTACATATCGTTGAGCAGATTTTTGAACGGCGTAATGTCCATTGTAGAGCCTTTTGCCGTGTCTACACCGTCCGTAACGGCTATGTAACGCACATTGTGTTCGGGGAAGTAAACCTCCGTGTAGCCGCCTGTTTCAAGGTAATTTCGCCCAAGTCGGGACAGGTCTTTTGTGATAACGCAGTTAATTTTCCCGTCCTCAATGTCCGAGAGCATACGCTGAAAACTCGGTCGGTTGCTGTTTGTTCCGCTCCATCCGTCATCAACGTAGATTTCGCTGATTGCAAAGCCGTTTTCACGGCAGTAGCGGGTGAGCATTTCTTTCTGCGTCTGAATTGACGAGCTTTCGCTGTCCGTACCGTCGTCCTTGGATAAACGAAGATATAATGCTGTGTTGTATCGGGTCTGTCCGTTTTCCATTGTAACCTCCTTTAATGCACGGACAACCGATTTCGACTATCATCATTATACATCAATTATCCGTTTATTTCAAGTGCTTTTTGGGTGTAATTTCTCTTAATTTGCGGCATTGTTTGGCTTGTTTTCATTCTTGTTCAATTTCTTCTCGATTTGGTCCGTGATTACTCGTTTGAAAACCTCGGAGGGTTTCTGAGAGCCGCTGTAATGCGGAATTACTACGATTTTGGTATTCTGTTTCTTCAAAATTATCCTCCTTATCTTCTGTGCATTTTGCGGTTTATGGTCTGTTTAATCGGCTGTTCGGGAGTGTTTTCTTTTTTCTGCTCTGCCTCGGTTCGCTCACGCTCGGCTTTTAGGAGATTGTCGATATAGTTTCCGTCAACAATTTCCTCATAAGTCCGAATTGTCGCAGAGATTTTTGCATACTGAATTTTCAAATCAACACGCTCGCCCTCAACGGTGCAATTCTCAATCTGCTCCTGCAAACGCTCGGAAGCCTTGTAAAGCTCGCTTCGGCTGTTGATGTTGAACTCCGATAGCGTTCCCAAGCAGCTTGTCAGCCGTTCAATCGTGCAGTCATTTGTGAAACTATACGGGTATTGATTGTCCTGCTTTGTGGGCGTAATGCGAAAATTCCGCACAAGTGATATATTTGTGTTAATTGCATAATAGAAAGGCTGTTGCAGTTCGCTTGCATATCGTTCTTGCATACGTTTGAACTCGTTGGGGATTTCGTTGCGTTCCTTTATTCTCTTTTTAAGAGCAGCCTCGGTGTAGTCCCCGCCCAAAGAACGCAGTCGCAAAAATCTTTGCGCATACGGCGGCTTAACTGCGGTGTACTTGTTCCGCTTGATTGCGTAGCCTTGCTTTTCCAGCAAGGATAACAATTCATCAAAGCTGTTCGCCGAGTAAACCAGCCTGTCAATATAGAATTTCAGCCTATCACGCACCGTCTGATTGTTCATAGGCTTAAAAGCGGCGGCAGCTTTCAGCACGGATTTCTCGTAATAATCGGGAACATAAATCGTGGTGTCTTCTTCAACAAACGGGCAGTTAATGTTTGTGAGCTGTTCGATTATATACTGCCGTTTTTCATCGTTGTAAATCTCCACGGGCAGGAACTGCGCCAGACTCCTGTTGCGATACTTCACCATTTCGCCGTTCGTTTCCGTAACCATTGTCCGCAGTCGGTCGTTCTGATTTATGATTTCGCCGACATCTTCATTAGATAAATTATCGGGCGGTTGTGCTCTCAGCGCATTCACACGAGCGTTGGCAGCACCCAAAATATCAGCATAACGCTTGTATTCTTCAACGGTCTTGTGGTCGTGAAATACGCCGACAATCTTTCGTGCAATGTGGTGGTTATTCAGAACATCGGTGAGTGCATTTCGCTCGGAGTTTCCCCACAAAATGATTTCGGTTTCTCTCTTGCCGTTCGCCGAAAATCCCATTTGCTGAATTGCACGTTTCATCGAAACACGAGTTGACAGACCTTGCTTTTGTCCGTAGCACACGGGGACAAAATTAATGTGTAGATGTGGAGTTGTCTCGTCAAGGTGCATTACCGCATTGAAAACTTTCAAGTTCGGATTGCGATTTTCAAATTCACGCATATATTCGTCGAGCAGTTGTTTCGCCATTTCCCAATTCTCCGAAGCAACGCCGCAGTTCTCCGAATTACCGAACATCACGATAATTTCTTGAAAGAGTTTCTCTTTTTTTCCGAGCCTGATGTGTTCATAGTAGTCGGGAATTTTCCTGTCCGAGCGGATTTGCCGAGAATTGTATTCGGCTAATGCTTCGTCAAAAAGTTCGTGATAGAGTTCACGCAAATCACGGCGAACGTAAGTTATGTTGTCGGGAGTTCGGTTTTTATCCACGTTGTCCGAGAAGAAATTTCGGTTGTTGTGTTCAACGCACCCGTTGTCCACTCGGAAAGAAACCGATAAATGCTTGGGTGTTTCGCTCATAATAAATTCTCCTTTCTGCAACTTTCATTAGTGTGGTGTTCCTGCAATCATCACCATAATTATGGGTTTGTTTATGTCCAATCATCTTCATTAAATTCACCTTTTCAAGTGTTTGCAAAACGGGTAAAACGCATTACCTATTTTGTCAATCTTCGATTTACAAAATAGTCTGCGTTAGGGGAAATATTCCCCTAAAACCCCTTATCATTGCCGCAATCATCATCTTTGTTTGCAGGGTATTGAAAACACTCCTGCAAAGAGTTTGAGCAGAATGCTCACGAACCGAAACGGTTTTGTTGATTGATAATCAGCCGTATAGTCGCTGTGTCAACTACGCCAATTTCTCGCTCCTGTCAAGTGGATAGTCGCTCTACCGAGTACGCACTTTTCAGTTTTTGTCGGGAGCATAGTCGTTTCGTTGAGTATGCTCTGTTTCTGCGTTGACGAGGTGCGTAGTCATTCAGTCGATTATTTTCTGTCGGGTATGTGTTCAACAATATCGCTGATTGAGCAGTAGAGAGCCGTGCAAAGTTTGTCGAGCGTTTTCGTGTCAACAGGCAGATTGTGCCGCAGTCGGTGTATCGTGCTACTGCTGATACCGTCGTGTTTAATCAGTTCGTATGTTGATGTGGTGTATCTGCTTTTAAGTGTTTTCCAAAAAGGCGCGTAGGAAATCATTGTTACTCCTTTCAAAGCTGAAAAAGAAAATGCACACGGCAGTGCTTAGCAAGCAACAATCAACCCCAACATTCTTTTTTCAGATATGCAACAAATGCGTTGTCCACTAATCCGATATTCTGCCGTGCGCCGCCTTTAGTCGTTCGCTGTTTCTGCCTGATGTTCGAGCTTTACCTGCTCTATTGCCGCAAAGAATTTTGCCTTTTGGCTGTCGGACATTTCCTTACGAAGATACCTGTTAACCGTAGGTTCTGATACTCCGAGTTTATCCGCGATTTCCCACAGGAACACGCCGCTTTCCTTTGCGGCTTTGCGAATATCTGTGTTCTTCTTAATCATTATTTCACCTCCCCATTATATGAAATATCCACTTGACAAATCATCATTATCGTGGTATTATGATAATAAAGATTGATTTCGTGGTTGTGATACTGATTATAGCATTTCGAAATCACGTTGTCAAGGCATTTGTGGGATATTTCTCGCAATTCCACAAATATAGTCTTTTTATATTCAAAAGAGGAGGAAATTTTGCGTTATGGAAAGCAAAAACACCTGTGTCGAGGTATTCGGGAAACGGCTAAAAGAATTACGAAAAGCAAACGGTTACACGATTGAACAGTTTGCCGAGGCAGTCGGGATTTCAAAAAGTACGGTCGGTTACTACGAGAACAATAACCGTATGCCCGACATTGAAATACTTTCGAGGATTGCCGATGTGCTGAATGTATCGGCGGACTACCTTATCGGCAAGACAAACACAACCGCAACGAAAGGCAAAACTAAAACAGTCTGCGACTTCACAGGACTGTCCGACACCGCCGTTGAGTATTTATCCGAGCTTGTCAAGAACAGGGACTATGGCAAACTGTCCATAATCAATCATCTGTTCTCCGAACTCAAGCAGGACTATGCCTTCTACTGCCACGAGGAGAACGACGATGGCGAACTTGCGGAGAGTATTCTCGGAGCAGTTTTCCTGTACTTCGACAAGGTTGAACTTACTCAAGACGAATGGACGGAGATTATCCACACGGGCGATGAGAAGAAGGATGAGATACTCATTGCGGCGTATATGCAGTTTTTGCTTAATCAGGTGACGGAGAATACAAGGTCGAGTGCGAAGTATTTTGATGATTGCAACAAGCAGTACGAGTGATTGCAGAGTTGAAAAAGAAAATGCCCTCTCGGTGTTTGGGTGAACATCGGGAGGGCAAAATTCAGTTTCAGAGAGTATTTCTTGCAGTGCATACTAAACAGCTAAGGTAGTAGCACCGAGAGATATTATCGCTAGGACAATCTAATAATCAATAAATAGTGTAAAGCAATCACAACGATTTTGCTTGACATTTGACTCGTTGTGTGATAATATGGTATCAAAAAAACGCAAATTGAACGGAGTGATTATATGATTTCTGCCGCACTGGCTGTTCTGGAAAGCGAGGAACAGCGCAACGAATTATCCGAGATTTATGAGAATAATATATCAAACTTTTATAACATTGCCTTTCAACAGCTCCATAACAAACATGACGCTGAGGACGCAATACAAGACGCGTTTTTGGCTATTGCAAATAATCCAAGCATCTTTTTCGGTATTCCGAACGAGAATAAGATGCCGTACATCAACGCTGTTATTCGGAACATATCTTGCAAATTGTGGAACAAGAAACACGCAACGGCGGAACGTGAAGTTGAGTTTAACGAACAACTCATCGAAGATAGTATCCCTCTTGATGAACGGATAGTGAGCGAATATTCCTGCGAAGATATATACCGTTTCATTGACACGTTTCCTGACACAACTAAGACCGCAATATATTTCAGAATACACTTTGATATGAAGTATTCCGACATAGCCAAAACATTAAACATATCCGAGGATGCCGCTAAAAAGAGGGTTGAACGTGCAATAACCAAAATCAAAAATTATATGGAGGGCTGTGCAAATGAGTAAAAGTTACACAATGGACGAACTTATATCGGGCTATTTTGAAAAGCAGTCTGCTGAAGTTGACGAAGTTCCTCTGCCGAAATTCTCATTTCGTCACAGACTGACTATGAAACGAATTTTCAAGCTGTTCGAACATAATAAAGCAATGTCTGACATCAATGCAGAGGACACTTGCGAAAATGTATTGGGTCATAAGCAGCTTTCGTTCCGCAAGCGGCTGATTATTGCAGTGGCTATTATCGTGTGCCTTGCTGTGATGACAGGATTTGTAATAGCATTCATATCCGGCGGGTTCAATGGAACAGTATATCAAGATAATACTCACCTTTTTGCGATTGATACAGCAAATTGTCCAAGTACCATAGAAAAAGAGTATAGCTTATCTGTTGTGCCTGAGGGATTTGAGATGTATGACGTTTCAGCTACTTCTACGGACATTACTGTTATGTATTGTAATCCGGATACGGAACAGGTTTTGGTTTTTGGGCAAACTGTAAAAAGTGAATTTAATCCACATATCAACACGGAAGGATATGATTTACAAGAAACGAAAGTTAATAGCTGCAATGCTATTTATATAGAATATATTAACGCATATGGAGTTAGTTCAACGGTAATTTGGGATAATGAGGATTACATACTTGAACTATTTGGCGATTTTGATAATAATGAACTGCGAGATTTGGCTATTTCTAACGAAATTGATGGATTTTAAAACTTTTTTGTAAAAATATGTCCCCTTTTCACTTTAAAAAGGAACGTAGTATATAGAAGGATAAAAACTTCGAGTACTTGTGAAGGGGGGAATACCAATGCAGATAAGAAAAATGCTTGCCGCATTTATATCGTTTATGATGATATATCCTGTTGTAAGTGTTTCTGCTTTTGCTGTTGATGAAACTCAAATTGTAACAGATTTAGTTTCGCCGGCTTATGAATATGCAGCGAAAACAGAAAACTATTTAACAATTACATCATCAACTGCTGACTGCAAAAGTTTGTGCAATGGAATGGCGGGCGTTACTCAAATCACAGTAGAGCATACGCTTGAAAAGCACTGGGGTCTGTGGATATGGAATGAAGTTGACGGCGCAAGTTGGACAAAGACTGTATATTCAGACACCATAAGATTGTCCAACACAAAATCCGGGCTTGACAGCGGTACATATCGGCTGAAATCCGTTTTCACGCTGACAAACTCAAGCGGCAAGAGCGAAACTATCACTATTTACAGCGAAGAAGAAACAATTTGAACATTCTTATCGTGGCAAAAACGACATGATAAGACAACAACTTTTTCTTGCTTCCGGTTTTTGCCTGTATAAAGGTAACTCTCAAATCAACCATTTTAATACCGAAAGGAGCGTTTTCCATGACTAAAACCTACATCTCGCCAAAACTAATAATATTATGCATTGTGTTTTGCCTATCTTCCGTATATTTGATTTTGACAAATGGTCTTCTCCCCCTGAACGGCAAAATCGATGCACAGGATTTGATTTCATGCATAATTGTACCGATTATTCAGGTCGTGTCGTTCAGGCTGCTTATCACCAGGCATGACAAAATCACGGAGAAATTCGGTGCGGTATTAACAGCTGCTTTGTGCATTATGGTAGGGTTGAAGTTTGCTTATATGTCGTTAGCCTTTTCCTCCTCAAGCTGGTTTGGAATTACCGACGTAGCCTCCGCCATTTTAATCTGTGCAGCTGTACATTTGGCGTATGCTGCGGTGTTATTTGCTGTTTCCATTCCGTTTTATCATTTATTTCAAAGGTTAACTTCAAAAAAATAAGCGGCACATACCGGCTGAAATCCGTTTTCACGCTGACAAACTCAAGCGGAAAATCGGAAACCATTACTGTTTATAGTGATGAGGAGATGGTAGGGTAATATACTGCTATCACATTATTTTATGGAGGTTATTTATTAAGGCTTGTATGTCTAAAAACTCTTGGGCAAAAGTTTCTTGTTTAATTCTCGCCTTTGTGTCACTCCTACTGTTGCGTCTAGAGCTGAAACTGATACATCAATTGAAAGCATTGAACAATTAGTCAGTAATTATGCCAACTCTTGGGCAGATGTAATGTATGACGGGAACGTTTTTCCTCAAAATTATATTAAAGTGGTAAACTCTTCAAACGAAATAGTTGCTTACGAAGTAAGTTTTTGTGACCGGTTTACGCTTGAACCTATGGGTTATGTTGTGTTGTCAACTGACCTTTCGTTAGAAAACCCCGTAATAGAGTATACACTTGATGGCAATGACATCTATTCACAACAATCTGTAAACAATCCTTCCGAATTATCAATAAATCATTTCGAAGATATGTATTCCTCGTATGACAATATTTTGATTAGTGATAATATGATTACCTATTCAACCGCTGAGGCGGGAAGTAATGCTGTATATAGTATTCCCTGCTATCCTTCAGCTAATAGTGGTCCTACAATAACAGGTGGATTAACCAGTGGTACGGTTGGAACAGTAAAAAAGACTTATTGCATTGAGGGCTCAAGCGAACTATCATTTTATAGAGGTATTGACTTTGAAAACTCAGGTGTTAATTGTGCACCTACAGCCTTGACAAACCTAGTCTTTTATTATGATTCATTACCCGAAATAAATGGTTTAATATATAACAATCCGCTGTGGACATACTCTCGAATTTGCTCGTTAGCCGGTTTTGATGGAACTCGTGGACTGTATAACGATGAAATGATTGATGCCCTTGAAGAATATGTGAATGAAAGGAATTTCAATATTTCTATTGATGACTATTGGAAAGATTGGTGGAGTGATTTTACGCGCGATATCAATAATGACCAACCTGTACTTGTCAGTATTCAAGGTAATAACAGCTCACAGGAATGGGTAGCTCATGCAGTTGTTGCTTTGGGATATGTTGAAACAGATGGTGATAAATACCTTAGGGTTGCAGACGGCTTAACTACTTCACAACGTTATTTGAATTACGATTATTATGGTGTTCATGAGGGGTTTCGCGTTAGAATAAGCTAATAGTTCAAACGTTGCATTCTCACAAGAAAGGAAAAGCGTATGAAAAGAACAAAGATAAAAATCTTGATAACACTTGTGGTTGGTGTGGTTGTTCTGTTCTTGATATTTTTCATGGTTTTCAACAAACCGGAGTCTGTACCTAATGGGAGTGCAAGTATTTGGACATATACTCCGTATATTGAATTGGACGGGAATAAGTATTTGTTTGAAGACCCGTTGGGAAAAAGTAACCTATTTTTCGAGGTGCAGGATAATTGGGAAGAATTAGAGGATTGCTCTGTGCAATACGTCAATTTTTCCTGTGAAGATAATCTTGCAGAAGATGCCATTTACTGTGATATTTCACAAGTATGTACTTATGATTTGTATCTTAAGGTCAGCGAAGAATGGTTGATGTCGCAATGCAATATAAATGGACATTCACAGGGATTTATTCGTCTGCATATTTACTCCCCTCTCCCATAAAACATACAGGAGGAATTGTCCGAATGAAGCGAATAGCAGGCATATTGCTGTTAATGGCTGTAACGCAGGTTCCCCTTACATTGTTTTGGTAAAACAGTTTACTGGAGCTTACTACTCCGTACTAAAGCATACAGCTATCCTAAAAGCGGAAGCAGTGTTGTTTATACATTTCCGCAGCCAACTTCCAGCACCAGGTACACCATCAATTCAATAGTCTTTTGCTGTAACTGCTATTGGGCAAAGTATAATAACTAGCCTTAGTAGATGGTTATGTAAAGTGTCGTGACATAAGCCTGGGCTATAACCTCTATGCTGACCCGCATAATACATACCCCGCCGGAGCTTTTCGGCAGCAGTTTTATTGATTGCTTTTGACAGAGGAGGCTTAACATTATTTATGAATAATATCAGAAGTATACTTTTAGTGATATCAATGTTATTTCTTGCCGGCTGTGCAGCATCATGGAACAGCATAGGCAATACCGCAAACTCCCCGGCTTCATCTGAACAGGAATATCAAGAAGAAACTGTCCAGGAATGCGCCGCGACAACTGAAGAACATAGCAAAACTCAACAGACCGGCGATAATGTTTTTGTTAAAACAAAGAGCAGTGATAAGTACAGTGTTTCCTTGTCATTTACTGTGTTTGACAATTCCGGTGACACAATGATAATTTCACCTGCCGAGCTTGAAATTATTCTTAAAAGCACCGAAGATATCATTACTCCCGATTCGGATTTGTTACTTGGCGTCGCACAGCCAAATGACGAATTGGTTATAGACGGCTCGCCGCAACTTGATATTCTGGAGTTTTCTGATTGGAATATTGCAGCAGTCAGAGTGCCGAGTCAAAACAATGGTGAAAAATTGCACGAAACATCATTTTATTATTTCAATGACAGCATTGTTCAGCTCCTTGGCAATAACCTGTTCAAACCCATGCTACCTGCCGGCAGCATTATTGAAGCAGATACTGAAAATAACTGCTTTTCATTTGTGGACTCTGAAGGTAATAGTGAGCGATACACCGTTGTATACGATGATTATTACGAAGCATATTATCTGCGTTTAGCGGATTATTCGGCAGAAACCTTCAAAGAGGAGTACAGCACACACAATGGTGAGCTTAACTTTTCGTATACTGTATATAAATACAGCGAAAACAAGCAAAAAATATCCGCACATAACTTTGTTGAATACACTGACTCTCAGGGGAAAAAACATTCCTGCGAAGTGCTGAGTCCTGTCTATCAGCCTGCCATGAGCTTTGACGGTCTTGCCGAAATTGAAGCACCAATAGAATTTGAAGTGTTAGATTTTGCAGAATGGGGTATTGCAGCAGTCAGAGTACCGAAGACAAACTCTCTTTCCGGGCTTAAATCTCACGTTGTATCTCTTTTTTATTTTGATAATACGACACTTCAGATGTTAGGAGATGGATATTTTTATCCCGAAATTCCTGCTGACAGCAGAATAGGAGTTGATACTGACAATAATTGTTTCTCAATCACAGATATAGAAGGTAATACAAAAAAGTACACAACTCTCTGCGACCCTGATGATGAGCGACATTTTATACTCCATTGCATAGACGGATAATTTAGAAGACCTTTTGCAAATGAGTTAGGTTGGTCAATTATCAATAAATGTTGTTGAGAGATTACTATAAATAATATATACACTATTAATGCTATCCGTGAAGACTAGGTACAGATGTAAAAACCTAATATTCTAACACATTAGTCTCCAATAACGATATCTGGATTATCATCGATTTTGACAACGGTAGGCGTGTATTACATAATTTCCATGTCATAGGGAAAGGTAACTGAATATAGCAATCCCGCCGTTTATGCATCTGCGGCGGGGG
>OCHN01001913.1_pt1 | contig 14959 bp, 7 predicted proteins | sample 1538911 | NCBI WGS metagenome assembly OCHN01 (sample SAMN04571736, study PRJEB22368) | human gut metagenome | biome: human gut; material: stool | host: Homo sapiens | place: Luxembourg | collected 2013-01-11 | reverse complement strand
TGTCCGCCTTACCTTTCGAGAAACCTGCCACCTTCTGGGAGATAAGCATCACCTGCTCCTGGTAGACGGTGACGCCGTAAGTTTCCTTCAGGAACTCCTCCATCGCAGGAAGGTCGTATGTGATAGGCTCCTCGCCACGTTTTCTGGCGACAAATGACGGAATGTAGTCCATAGGTCCCGGACGATAAAGCGCATTCATGGCGATAAGGTCCTCGAAACGCTCCGGATGCAGCTTCTGGAGCCACTCCATCATGCCCGGCGACTCGAACTGGAACACGCTCTTCGTATCACCGTTCGAATAAATCTCGTACGCCTTCGGGTCGTCGATAGGAATCTTCTCTATGTCAATGTCTATTCCGAATCTCTTCTTTACCTCCGCGAGACAAATCTTGATGATGGACAATGTCCTGAGTCCCAGGAAGTCCATCTTGAGCATACCCACGTCCTCGATGAACGAACCCTCATATTGGGAAACCCACACTTTCTGGTCCGTGGCCTTGTCCACGCCCAGGGTGATAGGGATATAATCCGTGAGGTTTCCACGACCGATGATCATTGCGCAGGCATGGATACCTATCTGGCGGATGCAACCTTCAAGCTGGAGCGCGTATGTGAGCACTTCCCTGACCAGAGGAGAACCGTTTTCCAGCTCGTTTTTCAGTTCAGGAATATACTTTACGCAGTTTTTCAGCGTCGGTTTCTTGTCGACTTCCTTCTTGACGACCTTGAACCGCTTACCATCCCTTTCTATGACTCTTTCTCCGTCCTCCGGTTCCTCTCCCTCCTTCAATTCCACCTCAGAAGTCTCCGTTACGGAAATCGGCTTGTCAGGAATCATCTTGGTAAGCCTGTTCGACTCGTCCAGAGGCAACCGGCTGATGCGCGCCACGTCCTTGATGGCACCCTTCGCCGCCATTGTGCCGAAAGTGATTACATGCGACACATGGTCCACGCCGTAATGGTCTTGTACATACTGGATTACGCGATAACGTCCGTCATCGTCGAAGTCCACGTCGATATCCGGCATTGACACACGCTCCGGGTTGAGGAAACGCTCGAACAGAAGATCGTACTTGATAGGGTCCAAATTGGTGATACCCAAGCAATAAGCAACGGCGGAACCCGCAGCGGAACCACGGCCCGGTCCCACGGAAATGCCCTGTGCCCTCGCTGCCGCGATATAGTCCTGCACGATGAGGAAGTAGTCCGGGAAACCCATTCGGGAAATGGTCTTCAACTCGAAATCCAGACGCTCCGACGTCACCTCATCCAGAACATCGCCATAACGCTCATGCGCACCCTTGTAGCAAAGGTGACAGAGGAATGCCACCGAATGACGGAACTCCTCCCCACGGTCGTTGCCCTTCTCGTCGCATCTGCCCGCGTCGATGACGCCCTTATATTTTTCCAGTTGATTGTCAATGTCTGCGAGAAAGTCCGGGTCAATCTGGAACTTGGGAAGAACGTGTCCACGGTCAATCGTGTAGCGCTCGATCTTGTCGCAAATCTCTACCGTATTCGTGATGACTTCAGGATGGTCAGGGAACAATGCTGCCATCTCCTCCTCGCTTTTCAGATACTCCTGCTGGGTATATCTAAGTCTGTTAGGATCATCAATAAACGCATTGGTCGTCAAGCAAATAAGCCTGTCATGCGCAGCTCCGTCCTCTTTTCTCACGAAATGGGAGTCGTTCGTGGCAATGACTTTCACACCATGTTTTTCCGCAAGGTCGAAAATTACCTCGTCATACTCCTTCTCCTTTTCGTAGACTTCAAGCGAAAGTCCGGGGACCTCCGTCTTATGGAGCATGACTTCCAAGTAGTAATCATCCTTGAACACCCTCTTGTGCCACTCTATGGCCTTTTCCGCCCCCGCTATGTCTCCTGCAAGGATGAGTCTCGGAATCTCTCCCGCCATGCAGGCGGAAGAACAGATGATGTCGTCATGATACTTCTCTATGACCTCGTGAGATACCCTCGGCTTGTAATACATACCCTCGATATGGCCTGTAGATACGATTTTCATCAAGTTCTTATAGCCATTGTAATTCTTTGCCAACAAGATAAGGTGGTAATAACCCTTCTCCTTCACCCGGTGGTCTCCCTTGGAAACATAAATCTCGCATCCGATGATCGGTTTTACGTTCGGATGTTTGGCGGCGAACTTGAAAAATTCCTTCACGCCGTACATGTTACCATGGTCCGTGATGGCAAGACCGGGCATGCCGAGTTCATCGGCTCTGTTGAACAGGTTCTCTATAGATGCCTGACCATCAAGAATGGAGTATTGCGTATGTACGTGGAGGTGAACGAATGCCATAACAGTATCTTTCTTATAGACTGACAAAGATACGAAAAATCCCCCGTTTTAAGGAGTATTTTTACTCATCCGTAGGACGGCTTCAGTGATTTGTTGCTAGTTTAAATTAAAAACCGACGTATTGACCATCAAATTTTTTATATTTGTAGACGACCCCAAATCGAATTGCTGATGGAACGGATTGGAAAAATTATTTTAGCAGTGCTGATTCTGGCATTTGCGCAGACGGCATTTGCGCAGCAGAACAGACAAACGTACAGCATCTCAGGAAAAGTCATTGATGCTAAAACAGGCGAAGCGGTAATCGGAGCGGCGGTCAATGTGGAAGACACCGGTATCTGGGCGATATCGGACGAAAAGGGCGCCTTCACATTGACGGAAATCAAGCCGGGAAGCTACTCGGTGGTGTTTTCATGTCTTGGATTCGTGGACAAGACGCTCTCGTTCGTCGTGCGCAAGGACATTCCCAACCTGACCATCAAGCTCGACCAGAACACGCTCGCACTCAACAGCGTGGTCGTCACGGCAGAGCGCGACAAGGAAGGCATGAATACCTCTTTAAAATTCGGTGCCAATGCCCTTAATCACCTGCAGATGAGCAATGTGACTGACATCAGCGCGCTTCTTCCTGGCGGCAAAACCGTGAATCCCGACCTGACTTCAGAAAATGCCGTTTCTATCAGAAGTGGCGGTCTGGCTATAGGAAATGCTGCTTTCGGAACCGCCCTCGAAGTGGACGGCGTCCGTGTCGGGAACAATGCTTCTTTCGGCTCCATGTCAGGAACCGGCACACGTAATATATCCACTGAGAACGTCCAGTCCATCGAAGTCATAACAGGAGTTCCTTCAGCCGAATATGGAGACCTGAACAGCGGAATGGTGAGAATCAATACCCGTAAGGGATTGACACCCTGGAATATAACCTTCGCTGTGAATCCCAGGACATATCAGGCATCCGCATCCAAGGGCATTGACCTGAATCATAGGGGCGTGCTGAACGTCAGCGCCGAATGGACGCGCGCGACGAAGAAACTGTCGTCGCCGTACACGTCGTATACGAGGCGCGGTTTCTCGGCATCTTACAGCAATACTTTCAAGAAGGTGCTGAAATTCGAAATCGGCGCGACCGGCAATATCGGAGGTATGAACACGAAAAACGACCCCGACGCCTACACTGGGACATGGAGTAAGTTGAGAGACAATGTTTTACGTGCCAATACCTCGCTTACGTGGCTTCTTCGCAAGTCGTGGGTTACAAACTTGAAGTTCGATGCGTCAGTGAACTACAATGACAACCGCTCCCAGGATCATGCTTACGGTTCGTCGGCTTCCTTCATGCCGGCGGTCCATTCGGAACAGGAGGGTTATTATCTTGCGGACAAGCTGCCTAAGAGCTATTTTTCTGATAAGGTGGTGGATTCCAAGGAGTTGGACTATGCTGCATCGCTGAAATACGAGTGGTTCTGGAAGTCAGGAAAGAAAATCAGCAAGCTGAAGGCCGGTGTCCAGTGGAAGGCCAACGGCAATGTCGGTGAGGGTGAATATTACAAGGATCCTTCTCTCGCTGCAGACGGCTATCGTCCAAGGCCTTACAGCCAATATCCGTTTATGCACAATGTTGCCGTATACGCAGAAGAAGATTATACTTTCCCTATCGGCAAGACCACACTTCAGGTTTCCGCAGGTCTGCGTATGGAGAATCTCTTCGTGAAAGATACCGATTACAAGAACGTCAGCAGCCTGTCTCCGCGTTTCAATGCCAAGTGGAAGGTTTCGGACAATTTTTCTGTCCGCGGCGGCTGGGGAGTGAGCGAGAAGCTTCCGTCATTCTACATCCTCTATCCGGTGCAGAATTACCGCGATATCCAGACATTCGGTTTCTCGCACGGCGATTCGTCTTCGTATGTCTATTATACTCAGTCATATAAGATGCTTTTCAATGAAAATCTGAGATGGCAGAAGAATTACAATGCCGAGTTCGGTATCGAGACATATTTCTGGCGCACGTCGGTTTCACTCGTCGGTTTCTTCAACAAGACGAAAGCTCCGTATGCGTACCAGAAGACATATACTCCGTTCAGTTACAATATAATGACGCTGCCTGCAGGTTACAAGGTGCCTGACAATCCGCAGATTCGTGTGGATGATCAGACAGGTCAGGTCTATATGCGCGGAACTGATGAAGATTTCTGGACTCCGATGGATACCAAGGTGACTGACAAGACATTTGCCGAGTCGCAATTGCCTGGAAACGGGGATGACATATATCGTACAGGCGCGGAACTCATCATTGACTTTCCGGAAATCGCCCCGATAAGGACCAAGTTCAGGCTGGATGCCAATTACTCGTTTACCCGTTATGTCGACAATACATTGAACTGGGACTATCGCAACGGCTGGTCGCATACTAGCCTGCCGAACCGGTCCTACCAATATGTCGGCATTTATGCCAACGGCGGGGCCAACAGCACATTCAACGGAAAGAAGGCCCATAACTTGAATGCCAATCTGACCGCGATCACGCACATCCCGGAGGCGAGAATTGTCATCACCTGCCGTCTGGAAATGTCGCTGCTGAACCGCGTCCGCAATCTGTCAAGCTACCAGGGCAAGCCGTATGCGTACAATGTCAATGCTGAGGGCTTCGAGGCTACCGGCGGAGATATTTACAAGTCCAACAGCTACACGGCTATCCGTCCTGTAAAATATATGGATGAAAACGGTGTGGTGCATGACTTTACGGACAAGGAGGCCGCAGATCCGACATTTGCCAACCTTATAGTGAAGTCCAGCAACGTCTACACTTTCGCGCAGGATGGTTATGGCGCGTATTTCTCTGCCAATCTGAGCGTTACGAAGGAAATCGGAGACCATGTGTCGCTTTCTTTCTTCGCCAACAACTTTACCAATTCCCGCAAGTTCGTGACTTCCAAGGCTACCGGCGTGAGCGCGATTTTCACTCCGGCATTCTATTACGGACTGACTTGCAGACTTAAATTCTGAATGATATGAAAAAGATATTTTATATAGTTCTTTCTGCATTGGCATTGGCCTCCTGCGTGAACCTGAAAACTGGGGATCCGTATTCGGAGGCATTGTACCTTCTGGTCATTGAACCTTCTTATCCTGATGATTTTCCTTCGGAGATCAAGGGGGGGGCTACGATTACCGTGACAGACAGGAATCGCGGGAACAGTTATACTCAAAGCACTAAGGCTGACGGCAATGCCGAGATTGAGTTGCCGGCCGGCAGTTACCGCGTGTCCTATTCGAGCAGTTATGACGGGGTGTCGTATAATGGTTCCGTAGATAAGGTGATTCTGGATGGCTCCAGGTCTGTTTCCTTTTCGATCAGGGACGCCCGTTCCGGAAAGATTGTCTTCAAGGAAATTTATTGCGGAGGTTGTACGAAATATCCGGAAGAGGGTACCTATAACTCTGATTCTTATGTGATTCTGCATAACAATACTTCCGAGGTCCAGTATCTTGACGGGCTTTGCTTCGGCGCTGTTGATCCGTACAATGCCGGTTCAAGCAATGTCTGGGTTACTACTGACCCTGTAACGGGCGAGACCATTTATCCTGATTTCGTTCCGGTCGTGCAGGCCGTATGGCAGATTGGCGGAGACGGGACCAGATTCCCGTTGGAACCGGGCAAGGATGCGGTAATCGTGGTTTATGGTGCCATCGACCATGCCGCCACATATCCTAATTCGGTGAATCTGAACAATTCGGATTATTTCGTATGCTATAATTCGAACTATTTCAATATGACATCATATCATCCTGCACCGGGAAACAACATTCAGCAGGAAAGGATACTGGATGTCGTAGTGAAGTTGGGAGAGGCTAAAGCTTACGCTCTTTCCCAGACATCCCCGGCGGTAGTGATTTTCAGGGCTCCTGAAGGAACTGACATGAGGGAGTTCGTTCAGCAGGAAAGCAGCATAATCCAGAAACCTGGTTCGGCGAAAGACCGTATCGTCAAATTGCCGATAGAGTGGGTTGTGGATGGTGTCGAGGTGTTCCAGAAAGGTGGAGCGAACAAGAAGAGGCTCTGTCCTGATATCGATGCCGGGGCTATAGATTTTACGGCCAAGCATGAAGGTCATACGCTCTTCCGTAATACGGATAAAGAGGCTACTGCTGTTTCCGGATTTGAAGTGCTGATGGACACAAACAATTCTACCAAAGATTTTTATGAACGCGAAAAACAGTCTCTCCATGAATAAGATATTGAAATTTACAGTGGCTGCGGCCCTTCTTTTCTGGTCTGCCGGACTGTTCGCGCAGACATTCGATATCGTGGAACGCAGGGACTTCTGGAATGCCGGAAGAAATGTCAACGGCCTCAGAACGGATTCATTGACAGTGTCTTATGCTGAACTCTTCGGAAATTATACCGGAGGAAAATATCGAAATCCCAATGAACCTGTCTCCCAGTGGAGTGCGGGTGCTTCTGCCGGAACGATTACCCATCTGAAGAAATTTTCCATGATTGGAGGATTCTCGTTCACCAATACCGAAAGTCGCAAGGCTTGCGGGTCAATGTCTGCCCGTCCTGGATATTACCCCGTAGATATTTACGAATTTACTCCGGGACGCAAGACCAGACAGCAATATGCGTTTATGGGAGGAATCGCGGTGGACTTGAATGATAGCTGGCGTCTTGGCGGTATAATCGACTTTGCTGCGGAGAACTATACCAAGCGCAAGGACCTCAGGCATACGAACTATCTTCTGGACATGACCGTGTCGCCTAGTGTGATGTGGCATCGCGGAGATTTGGCGCTCGGAGCAAGCTATATCTTCTCCAAGAATTCGGAAACGATTACTGCTGAGGAACTTGGAATCTCTTCCGGCATATATGAGGCATTTGTCGACAAGGGCCTGATGTATGGTGTGAAGGATGCCTGGGACAATTCCGGACTGCATATCAAGGAGGCCGGCGTGTCGGGATTCCCTTCCAGGGAGATTGCTCACGGCGGCGCTATCCAGTTCCAGTGGGGAAACTTTTACGCGGATTATGAAGTGACTGCAAGTTACGGAAGTACAGGTGAAAAGCAGAAAATCTGGTACAATTTCGACGGCTGGGCGATGAATGCCAGGCTGGGTTACCGCGTGCCTGGAAGCGGTTTTGACCAATATTTCAGGACAAGATGGGCGCTTGACAGTCAGGACAATGATGAGAATGTATTGGAAAATGTCACCGAGAATGGCGTGACCACTACGCAGAAGTACGGTTCCAATACGATTCTTACCCGTCAGAATACCGCTGCCGGTTTCGAATGGGAGATAATAACTGCCGCAGGGGAGTATCTCAATGCCGGTCTTGACTGGAATCAGGAGAAGGGCATCAGCACGGTAATGTACCCTTATGTCATGACCAACAAGCTGGATATCATCAATTTCCATGTCGGCTTCCTGTTCAAGTTCGGTCCCGTGGACTGGAGGATGAACCTGAATTTCTCCAAGGGATGGGACGACGACCGTTCGCGCAAGGTCAATGAGTCCGTCGCCGTGACGGGCGAACCGTTCAGGCTCAATGAATATGAGGAGTGGATGACCGAGTGGCAAGCCAGACAGAAAGGCGTGTATGACATCGCATTGAGATATAATTTCCCGAAGGGCGTTTATATCGAGGCGGCAGCTGAGATCGTCTCCGGATTGTCGAAGAAGAAGGATGGTCTGCTCAGCGGCAACCGTAATACGGAAACATTGAAAATAGGATATAATTTTTAAAACATAGTGCTATGAAGAAAGTCTTTTTACTCGCTACGGCGGCTGCCGTTATGGCCGGCTGTCAGACGGAAAAGGTGGAATCGCCTGTTCCTGAATTGGTTAAGATAGTGCCTGTCGTAACCAAGGCTACTGACGTAAACTTCGAAAATGGCGATAAAGTAGGTGTTACCATCATGCAGGGTGAGACTGCTTATGCGACCAATGAACTTCTTACTTATGGGGACAATGTCTTTTCAGGTACTCTGAAATGGTATCCTGAGGCATTGACACCTTCTACCATTACCGCATATTATCCTTATGCTTCTGCGGGTGCGCCTTCTTCTTTCACTGTGGCAGCCGACCAGACCAAGGGCTATACGGCGTCTGACCTTATCGCCGGCAAGAAAGAGGATGTGACCCCTTCTGTCAATGCCATCGTGGTTCCGTTCAAGCACATGCTGACCAAGATTTCCCTGGAAATCGACAACCAGTCGCAGGCGAATATCGCATCTGTGGAACTTCGTGGTTCGAAGATTACTGCTGATGTCGATCTTACAGCAATGACGGCCGTGGCTTCAGAGTCTTCTGCAGTGGAGACCGTGAAGGCTTTCAAGGTGACTGACAATGCATTGTACAGTGCAATCGTGGTTCCTCAGACAGTGGCTTTCGAGATGGCTGTGACGACTTCTACCGGCAAGGAACTTACACAGAAGCTCGTTTCTACCGAATTGAAGCAGGGTATGCAGTATACCATCAAGGTGAAGGTCCTGCCTGCTGACATCAAGGTTTCCATCTCCGGTGAAATCGAGGGCTGGGGAAATGGCGGCGAAATCGGCGGCGATGTTCCTGCATATATCGACTTTGCGGAGTATGACGGATATTTCATTTACAAGAATGAGAAATATAATACTGTGAAGCTGTCTGACGGTTCTGTGTGGATGGCTCAGCCGATGCGTTATGTGCCTGAGGGATATACGGTTTCTACGGATATTGCGGACAAGACTGCTCATATATGGGCTCCATATAAAGTTCTTGCTGATAAGACAGGAGAATTTGAAAATGTCGAATCTGCTATAAATGAACGTGGTTACCTTTATGACTTGGCAGCTGCGTTTGGCGTATCTGAAATCACCGAGGCAAATGCATCCTCCTTTGAAGGGAAACAAGGTATATGTCCTAATGGATGGCATGTGCCAACTTATGCTGATTATTTTGCCCTTTGTGGAGCTGCTAATGGTGCGACAGACAATGCTGATGCACTATTCTATGATGCTGCATATAAGGGAGGAAAAATCACTTCTTGGGATGCAGCCGGAATGAATTTTACATTCTCGGGATTTTTATCGAAAAATACTTTTACAGCTGATAGAAAGTTTACCACTGTTCTTACGGCGGATAACAATTGTTCAGTGGAAGCATACAAGGGTAAAATTGCCATGAATTATTTAATATCAAGTTCCTTCCATGCTGTTGGAAAAGCCTCAGGTTCAGATGTTGTTACTTCGCTTAAGTTCTGGGGCGTGATGTCAACGTTTACAAAGAATTATAAGGAGGGTCGTTTGTCTCTTGGAGATGTGCAGAGCGAGGCGGCAGCACAGCTCCGTTGCGTAAAAAACAAATAATCAAGGCTACATTTCATGGCTAAAAAATCAACAATCATAAGGAATTGGCCTAAGTATCTCCTCCAGTGGGGAGTGCTGGTCGCATTGGCGGCGTTCTTGCTCATCCCGGGCAAGAACCCGGCCAACCCTGAAGCATATTGCCCTATGGGCGGACTTCAGGCATTGACAACATTCTTCGTAAGAGGATCATTGCCTTGCAGCATGAGCATGGTGCAGATAGTCATGGGTATTGTCCTCGCGGCTTCTGTCGTGCTTTTCAGCAAACTGTTCTGCGGTTATATCTGTCCGCTCGGCACTGTGCAGGACCTTCTGGTCAAGCTGCGCAATGTCATCGGTTGGCAGGGCATTGAAATAAAGAACGGAAGCGTTGTCGACAAGGTCCTCCGCGTCATCAAATACGCGCTGCTGTTCTGGATTTTCTATATGACGGCCACTGCAAGTGAGCTGTTCTGCAAAAATCTGGACCCGTATTACGCTGTGGCGACGGGATTCAAGGGTGAAATCACCCTGTGGATGTCCATCGTGACGGTAGCATTGGTCCTGATATGCGGATTCATGATCAACATGTTCTGGTGCAGGTACTTGTGCCCGCTCGGAGCGATTTCGAATTCGTTGAAGTTCTGGGGCTGGATCGTCGTGCTTGCGGCGGTTTATTACGTGCTGGGACTTTTGGGTGTAAATGTGCCTTGGTGGCTTCTTCTGGCGCTGTTCTGTATTGCCGGATATCTTCTGGAGATACTTTGCGGAAGGCCGAAACTTCAGGTGCTGCACATCATGAAGAACGATGCGAAATGTACGCATTGCGGAATCTGCAACAAGCATTGTCCTTATGGAATCGATGTAGCGAACAGCAGGAACGGGGCGGTCAAGTCTGTGGATTGTACGCTTTGCGGTGAGTGTACCGCGGTTTGTCCTACGGAGGCTATCCATACCGGCGTGTGCGTGAAGGGCGGCAGGAATCTGGGCAATGTGGTTCTGCCTGCGGCTATCGCCGTCGTGCTGGTGGCTTTCGGCTTCTGGGCCGGGGACAAGTATGAATTGCCTACGATCAATGTTACCTGGGGCCTGGAGCAGACGATGGAGGACGGCACCGTGAAGCAGCTGGTGGATCCTTCGGCTCTGGAGATCATGGAGATGACCGGATTGCGTTCTGTGAAGTGCTATGGAAGTTCCATGGCGTTCAAGGCCAAACTGGAGAAAATCCGCGGCGTGTACGGTGTGAAGACATTCGTGGCTCATCATAGGGCGGAGATTACTTATGATCCGTCAGTCACGACTCCTGAGCAGATTCAGGAAAGTGTGTTCACGCCGTCCAAGTTCCGTGTGAATACCCCTGACCCTGCTGTTGCCGACAGTGTGAAGATGGTGACCATCAGGACGGAAAACATGTATGACAAGCTGGACCTTAATTTCCTCGGTCTGCAGATGCGTCTGACTGACAAGAAGATATATGGATTGGAGTCCGTGTTCGCTTGTCCGCTCATCGTCAGGGTTTATATGGATCCTTCCGAGAATCTCGACAAGGCTTGGTTCAAGCAGATCGTGAACATGAAGGAACTTGAGATGCCTGTACACGGCGGCGGTACCAAGACTACTCCGGTGAACTTCAAGTTCGTGGATATGGAAGACGGCGAGAGCTATATTTCTACGGAAATGTTTGTCCATAAGATGTTTACGCCGTTCAAGTGGGAGTCCAAGAAGAGGGTTGAGGAGTTTGAGGGCAAACCGCAGTTCGTGTATGAAATCGCAGATGCGAATTACGAGAAACCTATCATCCTGCGCAATCTTCCGTTTGTAAGCAACCATTTGTCGAAAAATGACGGCATCATAGGTGTATATCTTGAGCTCAACAAGGAGCTGGTGCCTACGCTTATGATCAGATATGCGGCTCCGATGACGGCTGACCGTGTCTGGGAACTTCTGAATATGGATAAATGGACCATCACTTACGCTGCCGACGATGTGCGTGAAGTGGATGCCAAATTGAAGTTCAAGACTCCTGGTACGGAGGTTCCGTATCATGGTTCTGTTCTCGAAGAAGTTACTCAGGGCGTTGGTTAGAGGTATTGATTATTAATGGATTAGCATTCCTTGGATGTTTTCTGTCCGAGGAATGTTAAAGTTCTTATAGAAACAATATGAAGATGAAAAGACATTGTCTGGCAGCATTGACCCTGGTCGGAATTGTTCTGGGGCAGGCGGCAGCCAGGGCGGATGAAGGCATGTGGCTGATTCAGGACATCAATTCTGCATTGGAAAAGAAGATGCAGGATAGGGGATTGAAACTGTCTGCAGGTGAGATTTATAACGCGGATGCGCCGGGGGCTGCGGTCTCCGATGCCATCATTTCGCTGGGATTTTATTGTACCGGAAGCATCATTTCCGATCAGGGATTGCTCATTACGAACCATCATTGTGCCTACGGTGATGTTTTCGCGTTGAGTACGCCGGAGCACAATTATCTGGAGGACGGATATTGGGCGACGACGGCTGACAAGGAGTTGCCGATTCCTGACAAGGAGGTGTTTTTCCTGAAGCGCGTGCTGGATGTCACGTCAGAAGTCGTTGCGCTTCGTGAGGACTTGCGTTGCAAGGGCCAGCCTTGCGGCATGCGCCGTCTAAGTTCCGTCATGGAAAAGAAGTACAAGAAGGAGACCGGCAAAGAGGCATATTTGAGTTCAATGTGGGCAGGGGAGAAGTATTATATGGCTCTGTATGATGTGTATAGGGACTTGCGTCTGGTGGCTGCGCCTCCTGTTTCCATCGCGTCTTTCGGTGGCGATACGGATAACTGGGAGTGGCCTCAGCAGAAATGCGATTTCGCCATGTACAGGGTTTATACCGCGCCTGACGGGGCTCCTGCTGCATATTCCGAGAAGAACGTGCCGCTCAAACCGCTCCGCAAACTGGAAATTTCTCTTGCCGGTTACAAGCCTGGTGATTTCGCCATGGTGATCGGCTATCCTGGCCGCACTTCCCGCTATTCCAGCTCAATGGAGACTGATTATCAGGAGCGTGTGTCATTGCCGATAACCAATGAACTCCGCCGTGGTCAGATGGAAATCATGCGCCGCTGGATGGATTCCGATCCTGCCATTTGGCTGAAGTATTCTGATACTTTCTTCGGTCTGAGCAATGTCGGTGAGATGCAGGAGGGTGAGGCAATGTGTCTTAAACGCTTCGGTGTCAAGGAGATAAAGGAGAATGAAGAGAAGCAGCTGCAGGAGTGGATCGAGTCGTCGCCCGACCGCAAGGCCAAGTGGGGAACTCTTATTCAGGATTTGAAGTCAATGTATGCCGAGACGGAGGCGATAGAGCGTGACAAGGCGTATTTCCGTGAGACCATGTTTCGTGGCACGATCATCGGCCGTACCATCATGCGCATGAAGAGTGCCAGGGGTGATTTCGCCAAGATGTCACGATACCTTGAACGCGGTATGGCAGAGACTGACCCACGTGTGGAAAAAGACCTTGTACGATATGCCGCAGAGCAGTTTCTCACTCACATTGACCCGTCTTACTTCGGTCCTTATCAGCGCGAGCTGGTCGCGAAGTTCGGTACCGATTACGATGCAATGGTCGATTATATCTGGGGAGGGACAATGTTTGCGTCCGTGGAGAAGTCGCAGCAGTTCACGTCTCCTCAGCAGTTCGCGGAGGATCGTCTGGCGCGTTTCATCACAGATGTAAGTATTCAGGATTTCAATAGTGCCTGCAATGATTTGAATATCAGGAACAAGATTCTCGGCTGCAATCATGGCTATGTCCAGGCTATCTACGAGATGCGTGCAGACAAGGGCATCGCCCAGTATCCTGATGCAAATTCCACAATGAGAATTACTTACGGTACTGTCGGTCCGCTTGAGCCTAATGATGGCGTCTGGTGTTCATGGCAGACGTCCACGAACGGTATCCTCGAAAAATATGACCCGAAGAACCGTGATTTCAAGCCTTCGGATGAGTTTATGTCAATGTTGAGGTCACGTGACTGGGGCCGCTGGGCTGTCCCGATGCCTTCCGCATCCTCCGGCCTTTCAGGTGCCCCTGCCGGAACCCTGCCGGTCAATTTCTTGACTGACAATGATATAACAGGTGGCAATTCCGGAAGTCCTGTCCTCAATGCCTCAGGTCAGGTCATCGGTCTGGCATTTGACGGCAACAAGGAGTCTCTCGCGAGTGACCTCTACTGCACCCCTGGCTACAACAAGTGCGTCTGTGTGGATATCCGCTACATCCTCTGGACCCTCGACAAGTACGCCGGAATGGGCCGAATCCTGGATGAACTCGGATTGTAGTCAAAATTTTTTGGCAAAACCGAATATTCGTTTTATCTTTGCATTCCTATCAGGAGAAATCGGTTGACGAATCTCTCGAAGGAATGCATTTCCGGAGAGGTGGGTGAGTGGCTGAAACCACCAGTTTGCTAAACTGACGTACGGGTTTACCGTACCACGAGTTCGAATCTCGTCCTCTCCGCAAACGTCATGAAGCTCGGCGCATCGCGCCGGGCTTTTACATTTGAAGGCCGTCAGGAGCTCGCTCCTGTCAAGGCCTTCAAATGTAAAAGCCCCACGGCCTCCGGCCGTGAGCTTCATAACGCGTGCAAGGGCCCCTCCGGCAAGGAGCAGAGAAAAGGCACGCGCAGCGTGGCTAATCTCGTCAATTCCATTCAAGACTCCATAACATGCCTACAACTCGCAGTTTTCTCTCAGTCTGGCATTTATCTTGATAAGATAACACTTTGTTTATCAGCCAGTTCCAACTCGCAATTCAACTCGCAATCCATCTCACCGGCCAGGTGGTTTCATGTAATACACCCACCTTTTTTCCCACATAGTGCGCATTTGGTACCGCCTAAAACGTTTTCGCGGAACAAAACGCCTCTGAAAACCCATTTGGTGCAACTTAAAACGTTTATTTGGAACGAAATTGACAAGAATATTTATGGTACAGTGACTTATGCTACACGACTTCACAAGATATTATGGCTGTTTTTAACATTTTTGTAACAATTTGCTCAAAAAAAAAATAGCTAAATTCGAAAAAATTAATACATGTTTTCAAATCCAAAATCCATGACAATTAATCGCTTATTGTGCCTATTGACTTTATTGGTCTTGCCGCTCGGCATCGATGCTCAGGATGTCAAGTACTTCAAATATCAAGGAGAGGTGAATGTTTCCTATACGTTCGACATGAGTGAAGAGCTTAATAACCTTAACCTGGAAGTAATCAATGGCGTGCGCTTCTCGCGTTATCTTTTCGCCGGTGCGGGTATAGGAGCGACCGCTGATCT
>OCHN01001904.1_pt1 | contig 15003 bp, 13 predicted proteins | sample 1538911 | NCBI WGS metagenome assembly OCHN01 (sample SAMN04571736, study PRJEB22368) | human gut metagenome | biome: human gut; material: stool | host: Homo sapiens | place: Luxembourg | collected 2013-01-11 | reverse complement strand
GAGTCCGGACCTCTGAGTTGATTGTCAATCAGATACTTTTAAGACAGTCTCCCCCTCTTTTTGTCCATCATATATTCCAAAGACGTTGTCCAGAAGAGAACTTACGATATTGTTGTTGATAGCCCATGCCTGTTTCAAAGCCTTGTCAAGTGTCGACAAAAGACTGATAGACTGTGTCGTGGCAAAATCTAAATTCTTTATATCGTTTGCAACCTCTTCGAGATAGGCATCCTTCTCTCCGGTTTTCAGCCCCGACTGTATGGCTTCCAAAACGACAGGGACACTTTTGTATAGCTCATAATCATCGAACTCAATATCGTTGAGGGGGTACCTGTCAAAGATGGAGTAGTTGGTTCTATATCTGTAAGAACCTTCCGTTCCATCTCCCTCGTTGGTCGTTTCCTGTAGGTGTTCTTTGCCCACCAAACGAAGAATATCATGAATCGTTTTCCTATCTTGGCGGATGGTTCCGGCATAAGTCAGATATAGGACGCTTTCATACGGTCTCTTGGGATTTGTTTCCTTGGACTCCAGAATCCGATGCGGGACATCAGAAAAGTAGCATTCGTCGTTAGGGGCTTCAAGATATAGTGCATTGACTTCTTCAATCATTCTGGAGTTGCTAATCCACTCTCTGGAAGAAAGGAGCTCATCCAGCTTTTCCAATTTTCTTCGTACTATGCCCTTTTTCCATTGCTTAAACTTGGGGCTATTCTTAAAATTGTCAGGGGTAATCATCGATAAGTGGATTAGAATAAGCCAAATCTATTCAGAGGCTTTCCATCAATGTTGACGATTCTCTCAAACGGGAATCGATACATTTCGGTTGTACCCCTTAATATGACCAAACAGTTTTCCATCATTCATTAGCAAATGTATGATGCAAAGTTAGAGAATTCCTGATATTGGCAAGGCTAAATCTTGTGAAAGTGTCGAATTGAACAAATAGGGGTCGAATTGAAAATAGGATCCTAACAATCACGCAGGACACATATTTTTCACTTGGCAGAACTCCCTTAAAAATGCTTCTAGAAGCCCTTTTGTTTACTTTTTTTTCGATAGCAGAGACGACATTGATAAAGATAAAGAACAAATTACCGCCACCTGTTATTTTTTTCTTCTAACACGCATACCATAAAAATTAGCTTGACCTTTGTATCGAACAAGTAGAGATACCGAACAAAAACACATAATACTCAAGACAATGAAAAAGACAGTAAAATCTATTATCGCAGTGGTAACCTGGGTGGTTATCGCCGCCGTGTGTGCATCCATGCTCATCCCGGGATGCTCCCAATCAAAGAAAAAAGTCAACGAGGAGGTGTCCGATGACGGATTGCTCCGTAACGACAACCTTGTCGCGTTCAGGGGCGAAGGTGGTAAGGTGACCATCATGAATACTTCAACCGGGAAATACACCATCAAGGATGTCAAACTGGACTGGACAGCTTCTTCCCGCAACGATTCCCTGGGCGTCTTCTGCTCCGATGGTCAGAGAGGTTATTACAACATGTACACGGGTGAGATTGCCGTCCCTGCCCAGTACCGTCGTGCGTGGGTATTTTCTGAAGGGCTGGCCGGCGTTCAGAAAAATGGGAACATCGGCTTTATCAACCGCAATGGGGATGTAGTGATAGACTTCAAGTATCCTTACCATGGCAAGACTCTATCCAGTTTCATTTTTGAGGACGGGCACTGTACCGTTGCAGATACGACCGGTAAGGTCGGTGTCATTGACCGTGTGGGTAATTGGTTAATATTTCCCGAATTTGACGACATCAGCACTTTCGAGGAATACGCCATAGCGACAAAGGCCGGTGTCAACCTGCAGGTCGGATATGACGGTACCATCATTAACTCCTTCGTACTGGATAACCTGGAAGAACTTACTTATGCGGAAGAAGAAAGGCATGTTACCCCAGACGGTAAAGTCTGTTATGCCGAGAGATATGTGAAAACGGGATATTTCGTGTACACCATTGGAGGACGTTGCGGACTGATGGATGGTAATAGCCTGGTAAGACTGACTGAGCCTATATATAAAAGCATTGTGGCCGTCAGGTCCAATATGTTCCGGGCGACCCTCTTAGACTATTACTCCGAGGTAATCCTTAATGGAAAGGGTGAAGTGGTGAAATGATGTCGGCATGAAACGGAATGTCAAAGACTGTATTTTCGTTTGGATTCCTTTCGGAGTCGTTCTCGGGAGCGTAATCCTTGTACTTCTGCTGAGATGGGTTCCTGTTAGGTATTCTACGCTGATGCTGAAGCGTGCGTTCCTGTTTAGGGGTATGGAGAGTTACCATGCTGAACAGGAATGGGTATCATTGGAGGATGTCTCTCCGGAACTCATCGAGGCAGTTCTCGCAGCTGAAGACTCCCGTTTTTACCATCATCAGGGTTTTGATTGGGTAGAGATTCAGGAGGCGCGGAAATCTTATCGGGCTGACGATGCGCCTTTGCGAGGCTGCAGCACAATCACGCAGCAAACGGCAAAAACCTATTTACGTTCTGCACACATACGTGGGCCAGGAAATCAGCGGAGGCATGGTGGACTGTACTTACGGAGACGATATGGAGTAAAGAGCGCGTTCTCGAGGCCTATTTGAACGTTGCAGAGTTTGGCCTGGGTATTTTTGGGGCTGAGGCCGCTTCTCACATCTATTTCCAGAAGAGTGCTTCTGAACTATCCAGAAAAGAAGCTGTCACACTCGCCGCTTGCCTGCCTTCTCCACTGAAAGACCAGCTTGGACATATGTCGGCAAAGGCAATAAATAGGATGACAGCCATCTCAAAGCGCATGTCAGAAGCAAGTCAACAGTAACAATCAAGGTATATCATTATGAAGAAAACAGCATGTTGGTCTTTCGAAGATCCCGCCGAGGCCACGGCCTTCCTGGATGATTCATTCAAGGAGTATTTGGACACTTATACTAGGGAAGACTTGTTCAAAATGCTACACGACGTGGCTGAACAAGGCAATCCGATTATGCAACAGGCTCTGGGATTCTGCTATGTTATCGGATATGGGTGTGAAGTAAACCAGAAAGAGGCTGTGACTTGGTGGGAAAGTGCTGCAGAGCAGAATGAGTATGCTTCACAGTACTGCCTGGGAATATACTATTACGAAGGGAATTGCATCCCGAAGAATTACAGAAAGGCGTTTTACTGGTTCAGGAAGTCTGCAGAACAGGGCTGTGATAATGCCCAACTGATGCTTGGTGAGTGCTATTATTTGGGGCACGGGGTGAAAAAGAATTATGAAACGGCCGTCGAGTGGTATATAGAAGCGGCAAAAAACGGGAATGCGGAGGCCAAGGCTATTCTTTCGCAAATCCTCATGTTAAACTAAAGAAACGATATTGGAATATGAGAATCAATCATCTTTTGACGGCAATATTTGCCATTTCAGTTTTGCTTCCCGGCTGCGATGCCACTGGCTCGTCGCATCAGGAAGTCCAAGCTATTCCGTCCGTTTATAACATCTGCCTCGTATTAGACGGAACAGATCGGCTCAGCGAGCAGAACGGAGTACCGTGTATGGCCGTAGAAGAAATCCTCGACTTAGCCGGGACACTTACACAAAAAGGGCTTGGTAACCTATATGTGACTTATGTTGATGACAATTGCGATAACAACCGCGTTGCGGTTTACGAATGGTCAGAGATGAGTCCAGAGCCGATTGGCACCAAACCGAGCTACATAAAAAGTACTGATTACGAAAAACAATGCGCGGAAAGACAAAAGGAAGTAGATGATTACAAGGCACGTAAGGAAGAGGCACTCCAGGCGTTTACTCCGGGAATCTCATTCATTGTGGAAGCGGCATACTCCGATAAAGTCGCTCATCAACGCAGATGTTCGGACGTAAATGGCGCCATCAATCAAGCTTCCCGGTTGCTGAAAGCGACTGCGTCTGAGGACAATCACTCATGTATTATCCTTGTGTCGGATGGATGCGATAACGTAGGAAAAGGACTCTCTTCACTGCCAATTGATACAGATTTATTCCTTATCAACTCGAATGTTTCTAAACATCAGTATGGGGATTTAGTAACCCGGGAATTCGTTACGCTTCATCAAGCGATCAAATACATCTTCAAGTGAGACAATCAACAAATTTAAAAGATAGAGCTATGATCACTACAATCAACACAACCACCCGCAGAACCAGCATCGCCGGTTACAATGCTATCCTCAGCAATCTCCGAGAGCGTGAAGCTCAGGAAAGGTCCGAGCAAGAAGTTCTAAGGCAGAGGTCCAAAGATGAACTTCTTGCATCATCCCAAGGAAATATCAATGTCCTATGTAAGCATATTGAAAGCAACTATGCCGCCATGGTTAAGGACGGTCGTGACATGAAGCAGTGTCAGGACGAATTGAATGAAAAACTCAAAGAAGAGGAACTGTTCCAAAGCACTGCATCCGAGGTCTATGCTTGTCCCAAAGTTGACGATACCCAGAAGCATAAGATGAGTCTTCGCCGTTTTGCCTATTACGCTCTGCCGGCACTGGATTGCTTCTTTGCATGGTTCGCATTATTCCCCATTGTAACATCAAAGATTGCCGATTTGTCTTCTTCGATTTCCGGTTTCGTTGCCGTGTCCATCGGCGCCGTCTTGTCAATCGGGGTTGGACTCGGGTTAAGCCTTATCAGCCGGCTCGGTGTATCTTCATTAGAAGAAGAAAGCAATTCTGACTCCATGAAGGTCCTCAAGAAGATCGCAATAGCAGGCTCTGTGATTTCTCTCCCGTTGATGTACATTATCGGCGAAGTCGCGTTCAACGGCGGAACACAATGGACATACTCCGGGTGTTTTGCATTTATCTCTTTGATTATTCAGTTATTGATTATATCTGGTTACAAACGACAGATGGAGGCATTGGAGTATTTCCGGAAGAAGAACGAAATAGACGCCATTAAACATGTAAAAGAAACGGATGAGAGGGCTATTGAAAAGGAAATAACCGATCTTCGCGGAAGGAGCCAAAGTATACTTGCCTCTTTTGGAGAACATTACAATAATTTTACAGATAAGTTCAGTAGCCTTGCCGTTGCAAGGAATGAGCACATCCGTCAGTTTGAGGAAGATGCCAACTATTATCTTAACCAGATAGTTATCTATATCGGCGACTTGGTGTGTTTCCGCCGCGAAGCCATTCCGCTATATTATGAATCTAATGGAACCGTATCAACCATCCCTTTCGTCGATTTCCCTTATGTCTCTGGTGGACGTAACATTTTCATGAATAATGATTTCATCTTCCTGGATTATATGATGCAGAGGGGGCCGACCGGTATTTCTCTCTCAGAGATTATCAGAGCCATTGAAGATCAGCAGAAACGTGGGCTGAATGCTCCGGCGTCTCAGCCGAAATCTCAGGCCAACCAGAACGCGCCAAGCACAGCCTCGGATGCCGGAAACAGTGAGGAAGACGATCAAGATGGCGGCGGAATCTGGTAGTTTAACCTTAAACCACTTATAACGATGTCACAAGAAATGAGTTATCAACGGGTGATGACCATCCGGGAGGCAAATAACTTCCAAAGGCAGATGTCCACAGTTATCGCACAAGTTATGAATTCTGCACCTGCCGAGGTAAAAGCAGATGTAAAGAAATGCTGCAAAAAGAAAAGGACTAAAGCGAAATCGCTCATGGCGCCGTCGGAGATGAAAATAATCCAGACGGATTATAATCGCCATCTGGCCATGGCGGAGCGACAAACTACCGGAAAGGTGGAGCAACTGAAAGTTGCAGCCATTACAACGCTGGAAAAGTCACAGGACAATTTGCTTGTCTCTGAACCGAGTGTAGTGGCCGACAAGATACATCACATTATAGAAGCACAGACAGTACAGGATGTTACTCGCGAGATTAAAGCCACATTTAAAGAGATAAAATCTCAGCACTCGAAGACTTTCGTCTCAAATATTTCCACCGCTGTGCAAGAATCCGCAGTTGCGATAGGTTTCAGGAACGTGTCAATCCAAGAACCGCACATGGGGATGATCCGAGTAGTAGCTACCAATCAAACGGGACAGAACCTTATCGCCGAAATAGAAATTGAACGGCAGGTTGACATTCGTACTGAGCTCATCGGCTATACGGATGGAAGTTGTGAAAAGGTAATCCGGGCCTTTGACGATGAGATGATTTCGCGTGGTATTACTACTAGGAAAAAGGAACAGAAATCAACACATGGTATTCCCCATCTTCCTTATGCTAAGCGCATCTTAAAACCGCGCGTTTTTCAGCAGCGTACTTTTGCGGATGAGACTCAAATTAGCCGAGCAGGCAATGAAACCACAATAACGATTAAAAGGTAATTCAATGACTACTAAAGAAATATTTGCCCCTTACGAGAAGGATGGGCGGTCTACCATGATATTGACCGGCCGTTCCATATATGATTTTGAATGCAGGGAGGACGGCTCCGTTACCACGCTGGTGAAAATGATGGCGGAATACGCCAAAGGACTTCATTTAGTGATGGTCCGTTACAGCCTTGCAGACGGCTTGGTTGTCCCATATAATATGTATGGCAAAGCTGATGTAGAAACTATCAAGAATGCCTTGTCCTCAAACGCTATTACAAACGCGAAGTGTGCTTCCGGCAACTGTCAGGCATCCCAAGAATTGGTGGAGATATTGAGGGGCATATCCCGGATGGTATCATCCTCAGATTCCGGGCTGAAATGGCAGGATGGTGAGCAGATGAAGTTTCTCTTTCTGTTTGAGTTTACTTCTGACATAATGCCCATGGCGGCAAGTGTAAACCAACTGGTTGCCCGCGAGTTGATTTACCAGTTAGCATACTCGCGCCCTTTTCTTGACAATGGCAATCTTCTCATTTTGGCTGATGTTGTCGAGGGGAAGATCGACGGTCAGGTTCAAGGACTGGTATATCATAAATTTCTTCCTTATCCCGGCTATGAAGAGAAGTTGGTGTTTATAAAAGGCCTTCACCGCAAGTATCCCTATGCCAAATATGCTCCGGAACTTGATGACCAGCTGATAGCGAACCTTTCCAGTAGCACTCCAAACAGGGGTCTTGACCTGGTATTCCGGGCCTCACATATCTCCGGCTTCCCGATTGAAGTCAAGGGCCTGATTGAGCAGAAGACCAAGGATGTTCAGACAATCAGCGAGGAGACGATAGCAATGCTGGATACGACAAGGGTCAAGAATGTATCTTTAAAAGGCGAAAATGTCCGTGTTCCCATGGAGTTCCTGCGAGAGCAGGCAAATGGTTTACGCTCCCGCGATAAAACGATTCATCCGAATATTCTTTTGATGGGAGCTCCCGGAACTGCGAAGACCGATATTGCCATTCTGACGGCACAGTGGGCGACAGTTCCTATTTATCAGCTGAACAGCCCCAAGGCCGGAATCGTCGGAGAAACTGAGCGTCGCTCAGCCCTTCAGGCCCGCATTTTTGCATCAACTACTCCCAGCCTTGGCTTTATAGATGAAATCACTGAAGCTATGCCCATGCAACGCTCCCACAACCTTGACAGTGGGGCCTCTGATGCAGTCATGCAAGCGCTGTTGAACACGCTTTCGGATAATACCAGAGAAGGCAAATCCATGCTTATAGCTACCACAAACTGCGGGTTCAAAATGGGGTCGGCAATGAGGGACCGCTTTGTCATAGTTCCCGTTATCATGCCGTCAATCGAAGACTTCCCGGAAATAATTTGCAGCATAGCTAAACAGGTTTCAGGTACTACTCTTAATCCCCAAGATTATAACATCAGAGAGGCGGCCAAGATTTTTTATGAGAAGCACATAATGCCGCGTAGGATAAGGGCGGCCCTGAAACTTGTATGCTGTGAGGATGGTCTTACCCCCAAGGCTGTCTTTGAGGCCGCAAAAGACGCAAATCCTCTTGACGAAGCAAGCTGGCTCTCCGCTATCTATGCAGATTTGTGTGCAATCTCCCTGACGGTATCTAAGCGCCTTCTGCCATGGCATGGGCATGAAGATACATATCCCTTTCCGGATTATGTCAAAGCAATCTTGGACGAAAATCACCAAGTGGACCCGGTAAAACTGAATAATGAGATCAAGAGACTCCAGCCTTATGTCAATGTATAGTAAAATAGACGATTACATTCGAATAGCAATGTCCGATACCTGCCTGGCTTGCAGCCACTGGGCCGGGAACGGAGTTGTTGCTGAACTAGAACAGAAGCTTTGCGCATTTTACGGCGCTAAACATGCCTTATGCGTTGACTCCGCGACAAATGGTTTAATGTATCTCCTGCTTGCATCCGGCCTTAGGAAAAGCGAGATAATAACAACTGCGCTTAGCTTTGGCGGCACTATTGCCGGAGCTTTAAGCCTGGGGGGTTCGTTTGGATTTGCAGACATAGATGAGTCACTCGGCATCGACCCGGACGCAGTACGCGAGATTATCAAAATACGTCCAAAAGCCAAAGCTGTTATTGCTGTTGATTATGCGGGTATACCACATCAGATGGAGGCTATCCACGCAATATGTAATGAGCATGGATTGTTCCATTTTGTTGATGCTGCGCAATCCATGGGGGCAAAATACTCTCACCCAAATGTGACAGCATACAACGATGCGATGGTCGTATCTTTTGGTGGGGGAAAAACCATATTTGCAGGTGGCGAAGGAGGGGCTGTCATTACAGACAACTCTGATTTATATGAGAGGCTCCTCTATACATGTCAGCACCCTCATAGGCAGGAGAGGGACTTAGGGATTGGGACATCTCATGAGTTTGCGCTGAATGGCCGCATGCACCCGCTTGCTGCCCTGTTAGCCTGTGAGAACTTTGAATCCGGATTACAGTTGTTGAATAGGAAACGGGAACGGATGCTCCAGGCCCTATCCATACTGGCATCCATGGAATCGGTTTATTCTATTTTGCATCAGCAGGAAAGCGCATTCTATTACTGCCCGTTCATTGTCAAGGATAACGCCCGTTTCAAAGAGGACTTTGAAGCTTCTTTACTTTCACAAGATTTCTTCTACACCGAAGGAGATATCTACTCCCTTCCTGAACGCTTGGTTCAAGCAGGTATATACCGTCGTATAAAAATAACGTATACTCCGCGCCTGGACAGCATTTTCGACAAAATTTTCTTTCTTCATCCAAAACATGTACTCCATGACACGATATGAACAGATAAAACAGAGACAGAAAGCAGCTATTATAGTTGTCTGCACCTTGGGCCTTGCAGCCGTACCGATTGTGCTAAACTGGAATAGCAATATCTTCGCCGACACATCATTTGCCCAAGGCCCCTTGGCTTTGTTCTTCAAGCTTCTCTCATTCCTCTTATTAACTGCGGTTTTCGCCGTACCAGCTTTCTTCGCATACCTGATTACCCTGATAGTGACTACCATAGAACTTTCAAATTATAAAAATTAGCCATGCCGACATTCATTGCAAATCGCATTTCAGCCAATCACAACATCTTGTTTCCGGACAGGATAGATGTGGAAGAAGACAGGGTTGTCTACTATAAAGGTGCATTGATCGGATACCAAACAACTGTCATACAACGAGTAAGCATCTCAAGTGTCAGACTGGTTTCTAATATCTTGTTCGCGGATATAATTATCGAAAGTAGCGGCGGAAGGAGAATTGAGATAAACGGTCTTGCGAAACCGGATGCTAATGAGGTTTTTCATTTGCTTCAGTGAAATTTAGTGATAAAGATGAGGTTATGATAAAAAATATAGAGGCTCTCAAACTAGATGTAGAGCAAGCCCGTTCCGGATATCTCAACTCCAACGGAAAAGAATGGCTTAAATATATTCTGGTGTTAAAGATGCTATATTCAGCTTATTGCGCTAATAACATGCTCGAAAACGCCAGAGATTGCAGAAAAGAGTTGAGTTCAGTAATGAGCCGTGCTCAGAACAAAATCCCGAACCCTATTCCCGAAGGTAACAATTCGGTAGCTGATTCTGTGGCATTCGAAGAGATCCTGTTTTGGGCGGGAAAGGAAGAAGAATCCAGAAAGGAATTAGAAAAGGGCGGCTCGGTTAATACGTATGCAAAAGTTATTAACGCATTGTGCGAGTATTTGTGTCTGGCCGGAGAAAGGGAGCTGGCACTCATGAAATATGAAGAAGTTTTGGGAGTCTTAATGGAAGATGATAACAATGAAAAGGAGGCGGAGGATGAACTTTATCTAATAATGGTGATAATGCTGAAAATTTCCGAATGCTCTCGCGAAATTGGCGATGAGAATCTTTCAAGGTATTATAGTGTTTACCCTCTTCTTTATTATGCACAAAAAGCAGGCAAAGGTCAGGCCGTGTCTGAAACCATTAACTGGGAATATATCGCAGAACTGTGTAAGCCCCTTGTTTCTTAGTGTTTTCGAATAGGACATGGCGTTTTAAATGTTTTTATGTAAATTAGAAAGTTATAGAACTCGTTAAAACACAAGATTTCAATATGGCTGAGAGTAAAACAAAAGAAAGGCCAAAGCAAGAAACAATAATTGAGTTGATTGACGGCCTACTGTCATCAGGCTGGACATCTTATATAGACTTCAATCTGGCCGCAGATAAAGTATTCAAAAGCGTTGAATATAGCAACCCATCCAGTAAAGAGGCGTGCTATGAAAAATTGATGGAGATAGTAGGAGGGTACTACCGAACTAATATAAATCAGGCGATCAATCGAATGACTGATGCTTGGGCCTTGGTGCGCAGAGGTGTAGATATTGAAGGAATTCTGGAAAAGGAAAAGGCAGACCACGATAATGATAAATCTGTTAAAGATAAAAAGAAACCTGCTAATCCGATTCGAGATGAGTTTAAAAGGTTATTTATAGATATTAGGAAGATACATTCAACAGATAGTGACGAGTTCCTTTCACGGTATTCTATTAGTGAGGCAACATTATGGTATCTTCGTAATAATCCGAAAATCAATGAACTATCTATTTATAGGTATCGGACCCCCGGATATTCCATATTTGAAGATTTGAAAAGTTATGATAAGGAGCGTGAATCTTCGAAAATTATGAGACGTCATGCGCCCTCATTAAACTATGATTTCCGGGATGCCAGCAAATATGGCATTATTCCAGATCCCGATGTTATAAGCAGAAAACGAAGGCGGCTGATGATTCGGGCGCTCCAAGATGAACTGCTGCGAGACACCTCGGGTGCCGTCAAGAAACGTCTTAAAGAAATAGAGCACTTAAAAAAGAACAAGCCCCAAGGATGGCAGAAATATGCTTCGGAGAAGTACCTTAATGCTATTTACGATGGTAAGGGAATCATGGAAAAACTGGACTTGGGGCCTATTATCCATCAGTATGGTTCTCATCTTCTAGCCCAAAAGGATTACCCGAAGGGCTTTTCATTCCTTGAGGAAAGCTTGAAAACCATCCGTGAAGAAATGATGTCCGGGAACAGCATGGCCAAGGAAGAGTATGCTCTCATCCTCCAGAATCTTGCAGCACTACATTCGTTCTTGGGTAATTATACTCTTGCTGAAGAAGAGACACTGGAGGGCCTCGGTATTTTCCGTGAACTTGCTGACTCTGACGACAAGTATTCCTATGGCATCGCAATCTTCCTCAATACTTTAGCTGGCATCCATGTCAAGATGAAAAAGTTTGACACTGTAGAGGATGAATATAATGAGGCGACCAGCTTATTTTCAAGACTATCCGATGAGAAACCTACCGAGTACTTGTATATGCTCGTTGAATGCATCACATCTCTGGCGGCTTATTATTATTTTGTCGGGAGGATTGATGATAGTATCGAGGCGTATGAGCGTGCCATGCCATTCCTGGATAAGTTGACAGAGAAAAACTTTGATGATTTCGCACCACAGAAGGTCAATGCCATGATTAATTACTCGCTTGCCCTTCAGGACAATGATGCTGTTCAAAATGCGGAACATATACTGTATGAGGCACTACTAAATATAAATGATCTTAATGAAAGATGCCCCAATGTGTATGATGAGGAATTGTCAACGGTATTTCAAAACCTCGGAGCTCTTTATGGAGATAATGGAGAGATTGAACGGGCAAGAGATATGCTGCTAAAAGCAGAAGTTCTTAGACGCAAATTGGTGACCATGGTCCCCAATGCTTTTACTAGCAGATTAGCCACCACTTTGGATTCCATGGCAAATCTTGATTTTATGACTGGGGCAAGTGATAAAGCCATTGAAAAGTGGCGAGAAGCATTGTCGTTACTTTCCATATATGACAACGAAAATAACGCGGATTATTCATCCTCTTTAGGTAAGTATAATTCGTCCATCGGGATGATATACCTCGATCGTGGTGATTCCGATAATGCCCTGGAATACTTGATCAAGGCGGAGATATCCTACAGGAGAGTCTTTGACAGAAACTCTTCTCCTCAGATGTTTGAAGACAATTACGCTCTGACTTTGTCTTATTTAGGAGTGTTGTATGAATCTAAAGAGGAGACGCAAAGCAAAGCGGAAGATTATTTCGAAGAGAGCCTTGACGTAGCGAATTGGTTCAATTCATGTTCTCACCGTAATGACCTTTCGTACCTTATTCTTATTTGCTGTAATTACGCCCCATATCTATTTAATCAAGGACGATATAAGGAGGCTAAACAATTGTGGGAGCGAGCTGTGAGATGTGGAGAGAAAAACCGGTCTCGGCTTTTTAATCAGCAAGAGCAGCTATTGCTTAATCGTGTAAGAGAAAACATTATTGAAGCTGATTATAGGATAAAGCACCCAGAACAGGAATATCTTGATGAAGACGATACTCAGTCTGAAACGGATATATCGGATAATGATGTGTCTAATATGACTTTTGGCAGTTACTCTTCAGAAGAGGCAATTCAAGCTATTAAATCAGCGTCAGAGGAGATAACTCGCCTAAATATAGAGGATATTCATTATCGCATTAAGTGCATTGAGCTCTATCGTAAGTCTCTTAATTACTGCTCCTCAGTCCCAGATTCTCTGTATGTTGCTAATTACATCACTTCTATGTGTCAATTCTTTGCCGAAGGGTACTCTTTTTCGCAAGTCTTAGACATAGCTCCTTCCACGAAAACTATCTATGAGGACATACTGAGGAAGGACAATGGGAATATGAAAGTCCGACTCAAATATGTTGAATTATTATCATCTTATTGCCGTTCGCTGGATGAGTACAATCATAATGATGAGTTATACGAAACGATAGACTCAGCGTATAGGCTTTTAGAACCTATCAATATAGACGAAGGTGATGATATATCTGGGACGTATGCGGCGCTTAAATGTGAGTTGGTATATGATTATATATTCCGTGGCTATCCTGAAGAACAGTATAAGCAGATCAAGCAGATCTTGACGTTTTATAGAAGAGTATCTATCCCGAGTAAGTCATTAATGTGTCGTTTCCTTACGAAGGCAAGTGTTGCCGCATGTGAAGTAGAGGAATATTCGGCAGCTGAAAAGTATCTTGAAGAAGCTGAAGAATTGATAAAGGATTGCGATCTCAATGATTCAAGTAATCGCTTATGTGTTGGCGAATTCTATACTTTCAAAGGACGGTACATTCAACAAACACCGTTGAAATGGCCAGATAATTATGCCATGTATTCGGCAGACAAAGCTATTGCAGCTTTCAATCAAGCACAATCAATTTTAGAAGGTGGCGTAGCATACAATCCGGCAGCATTTGATTGCAAATTAATGGAATTATATCGTTCTCAGCTAATGATTTATAGAGTTCATTCACTAGTTTATCCGAAAGAACTGATTGAAACATGCCAGCAATTACTAAAGGTGATAGATGTATTAATCGGCATAAACGAGTATGTGTTTTCATGGCGCTCGATTGATGCTTATCTAGATATTGTTGATGCTCTGAAAGAAGATCATTTCGCCAATTACTATGGGAATCGTGAATCTCTGGAGCAATTAGAAAAAAACTGTAAAAGTTTAATGTCTATGTATTCCCGAATGGAATCAATGACGGCAATATACAAGAAATCAGACTCCTCCATCTATTTGAATTACATTTCAGCAATTACTGAGGGTAAGAAAGCACTAAGAAAAGATTTTCGAGAAGCAATGAATGGCGGCTAGTTTATTAGCATAGCATAGTTCCTTCACTCAGGGCCGTCATTGCACACCAGAGATTTAAGATAAATGATGGCAGATGCAATCCATTCATCTTCTTTGCCTGCATCCTCAGTTAAAGCCATAGCTTTATTTTCCAATCGAGCAATACGAATCAGGCCGTTCGTATCATTCAGTTGCTTCATTGCCCAGATGATACGGCTCATCCCCAGGATATAGACCAAACTATATCCCTTCGCGTTCATGTAGCCAACGTAGTCATCCGCATTCAAATTGAGGATATACTGGTTGACCTTACCATTAATCTCGGGAATCTTCTCAGACAAGCCAAGTTTTCCCATCACATAGAACCAGTCAAGAATACTCAGCCTGCTTTCGTTAATCGTGAATCCGGGCGTCCTGCCCAGCCTACCGCAGAGTATTGCGTATGCGTCCGGAAGACAAGCAGCTTCTGCCAGCTCGTTTTGTTCTTTCATAACGAACTCTTCTGGCATCATATACATGATTGTCAGCGTCATCGAGGGTCCTTTATATTCATGCCACGCTGCCTTTATTTCATCCTCAAATCCAGGAATCCAGTTTCGGCGCAACCTCGTCGCAGCCCACTCAGATGATTTCTTCCCGCCTGCCAGAAATGCACCGATAATCTTTTTCTGGTCTGCAAAGCTCTGAGCATCGAATCTTTTGACCAATCGCTCGAATGAATACCTGACTTTTTTGCTGCCTTTGTCCTGATACCAGCGGAGCAGGGTGGTGATGGGCTCATTGGGTTGTTCCGTTTTCTTAGGACGCTCTTTCCGCATCCAGTCGATGAATCCCATGAGGTCCCAGGGAATGTGGCTCTCACAAGACAGTTTGGAAGCGACTTCTTCGAAAAGGTCAGGGGGAGACTGTCCGAAAAGTAGCTGATGGATATATATTAGGAAAG
>OCHN01001903.1_pt1 | contig 15004 bp, 12 predicted proteins | sample 1538911 | NCBI WGS metagenome assembly OCHN01 (sample SAMN04571736, study PRJEB22368) | human gut metagenome | biome: human gut; material: stool | host: Homo sapiens | place: Luxembourg | collected 2013-01-11 | reverse complement strand
GCGGAGGAAGGATTTTTTTGTTCCACCCCTTGACAAACGTGTGTAGTCCAGAGATAGTCAGGAGTTGCTTACGAAACTTAAGTAGTTCATCACCGTTGCCGGACTCATCGGAAATCCCACATCGGAGGCCGTGTTTTTCAGGCGATTCACGGAAATCGGCTTTGTGACGGCTTTGGTGATTTTTTTCAGAAGAACAGCGACACCTTCGGGGTCTCGAATTCGTTTTCTGCGAACGATGTCTCCTAAGAAGATGGTTTTGTACACGTTGTTAAGGTAGTCCAGCTTGATGGAAACATCGAGGATTTCCGGAAAGCCACCGTAATTTAAAAAGGGATGAAACGCAGCGGCAACGCTGGCTTTTTCGGCGGTGCTTTTCGGTAGGCCCTGCGATAAAGCAAGACCTGAGGCCACAAGGAATTCACGAAAACTGTACGGATATAGTTCCTTGACCATAAAGCGTCCGCCGAGGGTGCTGGCCACATCGGTGCTCAGCATTTTGGCGTTGCTCCCCGTGATGTAGACGGAAAACTTCATATCGGCTAACCGTCGCGCAAAGTGCTCCCATCCGTCAACATTCTGAATCTCGTCAAGAAAGAGGTACCGTAGGGGGGGCACCGCCTGTCATTTCCTGCTTAATCTCAAGCAGGCGATTCAGTTCCTGTACCGTAATCCCGCTTAAGCGTTCGTCTTCAAAAGACACATAAAGCATCTGAGCGGGAGAAACACCTCGAGCAAGTAATTCCTGATAGCGTTGGTACATGAGGTAGGACTTTCCGCAACGCCGAATCCCGACAAAGCAATAGTTGATGTTGTCGGCAATCGGATAGTCCCGGCGCACGAGCGGCAAGGTCGCAATCAGTCTGCCAAAGAGACCACAACGTCATCATGAGAAATCATCGTAAGAGCCCGAAAAGAAAGTTGCGCTAGCAATCTTCAGTACACTGAAGATTCTATGAAATATCCAAATATTTCAAGGCTGACTTTCGTCCATTGGACCGCAGAAAAGCTACACCGAGCGCGCAACGAACGGAAAAAAGAGGCAACGGACTTCCCGTTGCCTCTCTTGGATGTGAGAAAAACGCCTTGTCTATTTGTCGTGCTTCTCGTAAATCTCGTCGATTTCTTTCTTGAAGAATTTGGCAAGCGGCGTGCGCTTGAGCTTTAACGTCGGCGTTAAAAGCCCGTTTTCAATCGTCCAGGGCTTGAGTGTTAAAAGCACCTTGCGCGGCAGGGCGTAGTGGGGGAAGTCCGCGGCGGCGGCTTTTACGCGCTTGAGAATCGCCGTACGCACACTCGTTAATTTCAAACTGGCCTCACTGGCGCTGACCTTAAGTTCCGCGGCAAGTTTTTTCCACTCTTCGGGATTTAACACCGTCACCGCGCTGATAAAGGGTTTGTTTTCCCCGACGACATAGGCCTGCGAGAAGAGAGGATCGGTTTCAAGTGCCAGTTCCAGGTCAACCGGCGGAACCTTTTCGCCTGTACTCGTGACGATGATTTCCTTGATGCGACCTTTGATGCGCAAAAGCCCGGTTTCATTAATCTCCCCGACATCGCCCGTGCTGAGCCACCCTTCGGAGTCCAGAACGCGCGCGGTGTCTTCCGGCCGCTTCCAGTAACCCTTCATAATGGAACTGCCGCGAATTTGAATTTCATGGGTTTCCGGCGCTAAGCGCATCTGCAGGTTGGAAAAGAGTTTTCCGACCGTATCGGGTTGATTGAGCGTTAAAGAGTTGCCGGCGATAATGGGCGAGGCCTCGGTCATGCCGTAACCCTGAATGGGCGCTAAGCCGAGTCCTCCGAATACGCGAGCGACTTTGCCGTTTAAGGCGGCGCCGCCTGCAATGGCGACTTTGAGGTTCCCGCCGAACTGCTCGAGGACCTTATCGGCAACGAGTTTTTTCAAAATCGGACCCGTGAAGCTATCGGCAAATTGCCAAGGACTTTTCGGGACTGGGAGCTTGTTTTCGGCACAGAACTTGCGCCACCCGACGTTGACGGCACAGTTAAAGAGCCAGCGTGCAATCGCAGGTTTTTTTCCGAGCTGCTCGTTGATGCGAGCGTAAATCTTTTCGTAAATACGCGGGACGGAAATCAAAACGTCCGGCTTGACGGTGCGCAAATCCTCGGCAAGCAACATAATCGAGCGGTTGTAGGTAATCGTGCAGCCCATGCCTAAAGCCAAGTAGTAGCCGGCCGTACGCTCGAATGTATGCGATAGGGGCAAAAACGAGAGGAAAATGTATCCGGGTTTGGGAGCCGGAGCAATGTGAATTAACGTAGCGATGACGTTTTCCACAACATTGTGGTGCGTGAGCATCACGCCCTTTGGGCGTCCTGTCGTACCCGATGTGTAGACAATGGCCGCAAGGTCTTCGGATTTCGGACCTTCGGGAAGTTCTTGAATGTCTTTGCCGGAAGCCAGCCAAATGTCCTTGCTTAAAATCTGCCGATGCTCGTCTTTTTCGTTGATGCCGGTTTCTTCCGTGAGGATGACGTGTTTCAAATCGGGCATCGGAACGTTGGTTTTCTCAATCAGACCCCAGCGGTCGGCTTTGTTGGTAATTAAAGCCGAGGACTGACTGTCGATGAGAATAAACGCCGAAGACCCCGGGGTGTCGATGGCGTGAAGCGGAACGGGAATCAGCCCGTTTGCCAAAACCGCCTGATCGGCTAAAACCGCATCCACGGAGTTATTGAGCAAAATGGCAACGCGCGCTCCGCGTTCCAAATGCAAGGCTTCTAGGGCTCGTCTCCACGCCGTAATCTGCTTATCGAGCGATGCGTATGTAACGTCTTTCCAAGCCTTTTCTTTGCGGTCGTATTGACGAAGTGCCACGGTCTGGGGAATCTGCCGAGCTCTTAAGGGAACGAACTCACACAGAGTCTTACATTTTTTTAGGTCTTCAAGACGTGTGGCGGAAGTATCCTGAGTCATGGAGAAAAAATCCGAAACAAAGACACGCGCACCCTTTGCGCGTTAAGAGGGAAAATTTTAATACGGTTTTCTTTGAAAAAACGCCCGAAAAAACATGACTTTTCCCGTCCGGGAGAGCACGGATTTAACCTTCGTCTTCGGTGCTGACTGGGTGCGACGGGTCGCTGATCCAAGCGGAAAAACTTCCGATGTAAACGCCGGCACTCGTAAGTCCCGCATGGCGCATCGCAAGCAGGTTTCCGCACGCCGCAATTCCGGAGCCGCATGTGTGAATCACGCGCTCGGGATGATCCTCGCTCAAACGCATAAAGGTTTGTCGCAACGTACCCGCATCGAGAAGCAGTCCGTCAGTTCCGACGTTGAGGCGATTCGGGTGATTGACGGAACCCGGAATGTGTCCTGTTTTTGCGTCCGGTCCCGCGCCGATTCCGAGATACACGTCTTCGATGCGCGCATCGAGGAGTAGATACCGGTGCGTTAAAAGATTTTGTTCAATTTCCTCAGTGGAAAAAATGCGTTCGGAACTGGCGGCGGCTGTAAAGTTCCCCGGGGTTTTAGGCACCTCAACGGTTTCGAGCGGACAGGGGCTTTTTTGCCAGGCGTCAAATCCACCGTCTAAAACGAAAGCGTTGACTAAACCGGTGGCGCGCACGGTAAACCACACGCGCGGCGCAAAGTTCATCAGACCCGAGTCGTAGACGACAACGGTACTTGTTGTGTTGGTCCCGAGACGGCGCAGCGTTTGAGCAAAGGTCGCAGAATCGACCATCGGCGTACGGCCGTTCGTGCCCGTACGCGTGCCGGTGATGTCTTGCGTCATATCGATGTAAGAGGCTCCGGGAATGTGACCCGCATCAAAAAGAAGTTTTCCGGCACCCGGAGCCGTAAGAGACCCTCGGCAGTCCAAAATAACTAGGTCGCTACGCTCTCGGAGCGCCTTGAGTTTTTCAACAGAGATAACCGGATCGATAAGCGGTGTTTGCACGATAGCCTCCCGAAAAAACCTCCTGAATTATCGCAAAGATCGAATGCAAAAGCGAGGCGCAGTTTCCTCGGTCCCTAAGCGAGAACGACAAGAGCCTGTATGCACGAAAACATGCCGGAATTCCGAATGGGTGTGCGCATGGAAGAACGGCGGCAGAAAGCATCTGCCGCCGTTTAGGCGATGGGTTAACCGGTACTTAACTATTTGAAAAACGGCAGGATTCCGGCAATGAAGATGACTAATATGATGAGCGGAAGCCCGTAGGTGCAGTAAAAGCGCAGGCCCTTGCGGAACATGAGCCCGGAGCCTGTATTGGCTTCGGCAATGAAGTTATCCCAGCCCCAGCCGTTTTTAGCTGTGCAAAAGAGAACGAAAACCAGACTTCCGAGCGGCAACAGACAGTTGCTGACGATAAAGTCTTCTAAGTCCATGATGCCGGAATTGCCGCCCAAGGGGTGGATGTTCGAGAGCACGTTAAAGCCGAGTGCGCACGGGAGCGTCAGAATCACCATGCCGATACCGCAGATCCACGCCGTTTTGCGACGAGACCATCCGGTTAAATCGCGCATGCACGCCAGGATGTTTTCACAGACAGCCAAAACGGTCGAGTAGCAGGCAAACATCATGAAGATAAAGAACAGAGCCCCCCAGAACTGCCCCATCGGCATATTGTTAAAGATGTTCGGCAGCGTCACGAAAATCAAGCTTGGACCGGCATCGGGCTTAACGCCGTACGTAAAGCACGCCGGGAAGATAATCAGGCCGGCCGTGATGGCAACGAACGTATCCAAAAGAATCACGCGAACGGATTCGCCCCCTAAGGTGTGGTCTTTATCAATGTAGCTTCCGAAAATCGCCATGGCACCGATACCGAGACTTAACGTGAAGAAGGCTTGGTTCATGGCGGCGACAACGACATCCCAAGTGATTTTGCCAAAGTCCGGTAGGAGGTAAAAGCGAAGACCTTCTTTCACGCCGTCCATAAAAAGACTGTTGACGGCAACGATGACCATGATGACAATCAGAGCCATCATCATCCACTTCGTGATGCGTTCCAGACCGCCGCGCAAACTAAAGGAGAGGATGAGAAAGGCCGATCCGGCAATAAGGACCGTATCGAGAATCTGTGTGGTCGGGTCGGCAAGTAAAGCTCCGAACCCTTCGGCCACTTGAACCGGAGTTTTTCCGGAAAACTCTCCGGTTGCCGTGTAAAAGAAGTACTGCAGCATCCAGCCGGTCACGACCATGTAAAACATCATCAACACGACGTTACCGATTAGGGCGGCAATCCCGTGCCAATGCCACTTTGTGCCGGCAGGCTCCAAAACCTGATACATGTGCACGGGGCTTTTCTGACTGGCACGACCGAGCGCAAATTCCATTGTCATGACGGGCCAACCGAGGATGACAAGGAAAAATAGATAAATCAGCACAAAAGCGCCGCCGCCGAACTGCCCCGTTAACCACGGGAATTTCCACACGTTGCCGCAACCGATGGCACAACCGGCGCTCAAGAGAATGAAGCCCAAACGACTTCCGAGACGGTCTCGATTCATTTTCTTCCTTTTTTATTGGTACGAGTTTCTCAAAGCAAGAGAAAAACGTTTTATTGTCAAGCCTTCGCGCTTTGTCAATCGGAGCGCAAGGTCTTGTCATTATGAGCCTTGCCTACAACACGGTCAATCGCCACTTAAGCACAATGCCCTAGGACGTGTTGTGCTCTTTTTGATATTAATCAAAATAGGTTTGCTCTAGCGCTGATGCGCCCGGTCAATCGATAGAAGAGAATTCAGCAAGACGCCGATAACTCGATGTGTCGACGTTTTTTTGTTAACGCATTTTTTTCAGGAGTGACCATTAAATGAAACTCGATCGATGCAATGCCCTGGTCGAGCGCGACGAAAAAGTTGTCGCACCGTGCCAACATCTTTCGTACTATCCTCTCGCGATTGCCAAGGTAGAGGGCAGTGTCATTACGGATTTGGACGGCAATAAGTTCATTGATTTTTTGTCCAGCGCCTCGTCATTGAATATCGGGAGCTCCAACCCTATTATTACCAAGGCCATTGAAGAGCAGCTCAATAAGTTCACGCAGTACACGGCCGCCTATACGTATAACGAGCAGACGACCGAGTATGCCGAGCGCCTTGTTTCCGTGTATCCGGGCGGCGTCAAGGCCAAGATTTGTTTCGGAAACTGCGGGAGCGACGCCAACGATGCCGCCGTTAAGTTTGCCCGTGCATTCACGGGTCGTCAGAAGATCATTGTTTTCATCAACGGCTATCACGGCAATACGTACGGTTCGTGCTCGATGACAACGTGCTCGACACGTATGCACGCGAAGATGGGGCCGTTTCTGCCTGAGATTTACCCCTTCCCGTTTTACGGAATCGACAAGAGCGACGAAGAGGTCGAACGCGATTGCATGAAGGCGATGGAAACGGCGTTTTCCACGTACTTGCCCGCAACGGAAGTGGCCGCTATGGTCATCGAACCCGTGCAGGGCGACGGCGGTATCTTGCCGGCTCATCCGATCTTCATGAAAAAACTCTACGAGACCTGCAAGAAATACGGCATCCTCTTTATTTCCGAGGAAGTCCAGCAGGGCTTTTACCGTACCGGTAAGTTCTTTGGCATCGAACATTACGGCATCGTTCCGGACGGCATCATTATGGGTAAATCCGTGGGCGCCACGCTCACGCTCGGCGCCTTCATGGCGCGCGACGAAATCATGGACTGCCTGCCGGCTCCGGCGCACCTATTTACGTTAGGCGGCAATTCCATTGCCTGCGCAGCCGGTATTGCTCAGTTCGATTACTTCCAATCCGAGGCGTTTCAGACGCACCTGAAAAGCAATATTGCATTGCTCGAAAAGTTAGCGGCGGATTTGAAGGCCAAGCATCCCAAACTTGTTGCCTTTACTCGGAACTTGGGCTTTTCCATGGGAATCGGCATTCAAAAGGAGGACGGCTCGCCCGATACGGACGGAGTCTTCAAGATTCTTTTCCGAGCTTACGAAAAGGGTCTTGTGGTGATTTCGCTCGCCGGGTGGATTTTGCGCATTCAGCCGCCTCTGACGATTTCGCCGGAGCTTTTGACTCGCGGTTTTGAAATCATGGATGCGGCCATGACCGAATACGAACGCGGAGAAATCTCCGACGATGTACTCAAGTTCCGCGCAGGCTGGTAACAGTTGCGCCCTAACAGAAAAACGGATTTAAAAATGCTTAAAAATAAATTTATCAGGCTTCTTGTGCCCGGTCTGGTCTTCCAGTCGATTCTAATCGGCGGCGGTTACGGAACGGGTGCGGAAATCGCGCAGTTCTTCGGCGTGAGCGGCATGTTCGGCGGTCTGCTCGGTGTTGCCGTCACGTTCCTTTGCTGGAGCCTTGTGTGCGCCGTGACGTTTGAATTTTGCCGCGTGATGCAGACATTCGATTACGGTTCGATGATGAAACACATTCTCGGACCGTGCGCATTCCTCTATGACCTGTGCTACTGGATTATGTTCCTCATCGTCATGGGGGTTGTCAATGCCAGTGCCGGGGCCATTATCGAAAAGCTCGGGTTTAACCAGTGGGTTGGTGTGGCGCTTTTGTCTGCCGGCGTTCTGTTCCTCGTTTTCAAAGGAACGGAAATGGTCGAGAAGGCCCTGTCGATTTGGTCGTATGTGCTTTGCTCGGTGTACCTGATCTTCATGGTGATTGTCTTTGTGAAGTTCGGTGCAAACATTGCAGCGGAAATCGGTAAGGGAGAAGTGGCCGACGGCTGGTTTATGCACGGTCTGCAGTACAGCTTTTATAACCTCGTTGTCGTGCCGCTCGTGCTTTACACGGTTCGCGGATTTACGTCTCGCTCCGAATCGATTATCAGCGGCATTCTCGCCGGTTTCCTCGGTATCTTCCCGGGAATGATGCTTCTTTTGACGATGGGTTGCGACTTTTCCAATGTCGTCAATTCGACGGTTCCGGTACTCGCGATTTTCGATCGCATCCATATGCCGTGGCTTTTCTGGACGTTTGAGCTCGTGTTGTTCGTAACGCTCATGGAAACGGCGACAGGCTTTGTCAAGGCCGTGGTCGATCGCTTCCAGGTGGCATACCGTAAAACGGGTCACGAAGAGCCCTCGTGGTTTGCGCCGGCTGTCACCATCATTCCCGTGGCTTTAGGTGTTGCTGTTTCTGCCTTCGGTCTCTTAGGTCTGATTGTCAAGGGGTACGGTACGGCCTGCTGGGGATTCCTGGTCTTGTTTGCTCTGCCGATGCTCACAGTCGGTGTCTACAAGATTGCCAAATATTCCAAATAAAGATTGGACGTAGGAACAACAAAGCGCGGGGTCAGCCCCGCGTTTTGCATTGAAGGGCTGTCAAGGTCGATTGACCGAGGCGTTGCATTTTTCAGACTTAACGGCGGCTCGGTCTTCTCTGTTTCAGTACAATACGAAAAACTAGGGGCAGTTTTTTATTGACTGCCCTTTTCTGTTTGTCTTGAACACATCGTCGACTTCACATCGCAACAATCGGAAAGGGGAAAGTGCCGTGGCCAAAATCGGATTTGATAACGCAAAGTACATTGAAACCCAATCGGCACACATCAAAGAACGCATTGCCAAATTCGGCGGCAAGCTTTACTTGGAATTCGGCGGCAAGCTTTTCGATGACTATCACGCTTCGCGCGTGCTCCCGGGGTTTGAGCCCGACAGCAAAATCCGCATGCTCTCTCAGATGAAAAACGATGTGGAAATCGTCGTTGCCATCGCAGCTCCCGATATCGAAAAAAATAAGATTCGCGCCGATTTCGGCATTGCTTACGAAGACGACGTGTTGCGTCTGATTGATGTTTTTCGCAATCTCGGTTTTTTCGTCGGATCGGTCGTTATTACCCAGTACAACGGACAGCCGGCGGCCGATGCCTTCATGCGACGCTTGTCGGCTCTCGGCGTGCGCTCGTACAAACATTATCCGATTGCCGGATATCCGCATAACCTGGCTTTGATTGTGAGCGACGAAGGGTACGGCAAAAACGAATACATCGAAACGACGCATCCGCTTGTTGTCGTGACGGCTCCGGGGCCGGGAAGCGGCAAGATGGCTACGTGCCTCTCGCAGCTATACCACGAGCACAAACGCGGCGTGAAAGCCGGGTACGCCAAGTTCGAAACCTTCCCGATTTGGAACCTTCCGCTCAAACACCCGGTTAACCTCGCGTACGAAGCGGCGACGGCCGATTTAAATGACGTCAACATGATCGATCCCTTCCATTTGGATGCCTATGGCGTCACAACGGTCAATTACAACCGTGACGTGGAAATCTTTCCTGTCCTGAGGGCTATTTTTGAAAAAATCTTAGGCCATTGCCCGTACAAGTCTCCGACCGATATGGGCGTGAATATGGCCGGCAACTGCATCGTGGACGATGCGGTGTGTTGCCAGGCTTCGTATTTGGAAATCTTGCGTCGTTACTATCGCGCCTTGGTCGATCAGGTGCGCGGAAGAGCCGATGCAGCCGTTGTCTACAAGCTGGAACTTTTGATGAAGCAGGCCGGGATTACGTCCGACATTTTGCCCGCCGTGGCTGCAAGCCTTGAGAAAGAAAAACTTACGGGCGGACCGGCCGGGGCCCTTGTTCTTGCGGACGGCACAGTGATTACCGGCAAAACGACGCCGCTTCTCGGCGCATGCTCGGCGCTTCTTTTAAATGCTCTGAAAGCCTTGGGCGGAATCGACAAGGAAACCGATTTAATCAGCAAGGAAGTCTTAGAGCCGATTTGCCGCTTAAAGATCGAAAGCCTGCGTCACACGAACCCGCGCTTACATAGCGACGAAGTGCTCATTGCGCTCTGTGTCAGTGCTCAAACCAATCCTCTTGCCGCCGAGGCGTTGCGTCAGATTGATAAGCTTCGCGGCTGTGACGCGCATTTTTCCGTCCTTTTAAGCGATGTGGACGAAAAGCTTTTCAAGCGTCTCGGGGTGCGCGTCAGTTGCGAACCCAAGTGCGAGTGCCGAAAGCTGTATTTCTAAGCGCGTAGCCTTAGGGCTACCCTGCGCCGCCTTCAACTTCTTTTAAAAAATGACCGGTCTCCTTGCGGAAACCGGTCGTTTGCATTACGGGTAAATCGCGTGATTTACCAAATCGCCTACAGAGGGCTTACTTCTTGAGTTCCTTATCAATGGCAGCCTGAACCGGGCCACGGAGCTCTTCGGTGCGCTTGGAGTTCATCTGGCCTAAGCGCAAGCGACGGAACAAAACGTCGTCGGCATTGCGAGCACCGCTAACCTGGACTTCACGGATGGCGAAGGCAACGACATCATCAACGACGTCTTCGACCTTCTCGGCCTGAGCCGCACGCATTTCGATGGCTTCGGCATCAAAGGCGGTATCGACCGTGAGCGGGAGCTTGGTCGTGATGGTGTGAGAAGAGGGAATCAGACCCTTTTCAGCCGCAACCTTCATGGCGTGTTCGGCCATGTTGCGATAGGCCGTCCACTTGCCGCCCGTAATCGTCAGCATGTTGCCGAATTCCGGAATAATCGCGTGTTCGCGAGAAACCTTGGCTGTCTTGCCGCCGCTCGCGGACGCATTGGCCGGTGTGTAGAGCGGACGAACGCCGACGAACGTCGCGAGGATGTCTTCACGCGTGACCTTGGTCTTGAGGTAGTTGTTGCAGTTGGCCATCATGAAATCGATTTCCTGGTCGGAAATCTTCGGATCCATGTTGACGGGCACAGGTTCGGGAAGATCGGTTGTACCGACTTCGAGCATACCGTGCCAGGGCAGGCAGAACAGAACGCGACCGTCGGAGGTCTTCGGAATGAACATGCCTTCCTTGGGGTTGCCGAACTTCTTCAGATCGAGAATGATGTGCGAGCCGCGAGCCGCCTTAACGAAGGGCTTGACATCCTTCTTGCCCGTAAGCTTACGGACTTCGTCGACCCAAGGACCGGCGCAGTTAAAGAACATCTTGCCTTTGACCGTGTGCTTTTCGCCGGTTTCTTTGTCTTCAATGATCATCGACTCAATCTTTTCGTCGGTGTGGTTAAAGCCGTCGCAAGCCGCATAGTTCAAGCAAACAGCACCGTGGGCAACGGCCGTGTGCATCAGGGCAATCGCCATACGGGCATCATCGAACTGCGCGTCGTAGAAACGAACGCCGCCGTAAAGTCCTTCGGCCTTAATGCCCGGGAGCTTTTCAAGGGTTTCTTCCTTCGAGAGAATCGAAAGAGAACCGGCGTCACCGGAGCTGAACTTGGCCATCATCGTGTAGAAGGTCAGTCCGAGGCCGTAGAAGGCCTTTTCGTACCAGCGATAGCACGGCAAAATGAACGGGTTCTTGTGAACCAAGTTCGGAACAAGCTTCAAAAGCAGTTCGCGTTCACGCAACGCTTCGAAAACCAGACCCCAATCGTGCGGGTTCTGCATGTAGCGAACGCCGCCGTGAATGAGCTTGGTCGAGCGAGAGCTCGTGCCTTCGGCAAAGTCTTGTGCATCGACTAAGCAGACAGAGTACCCCTGGCTCGAGGCGTCGACCGCCACACCGAGACCGGAAGCGCCGCCGCCGATAATCACAATGTCAAATTCCTTGCCGGAGTCGATTTCGGCAAACATGGCCTTGCGGTCAAGGGGTTTCAGTTCTTTCATCATCATGATAATTTTTCCAATGATTTTAGAGACAAAGAATTAATAAAATATTCCCAATGTATTCGCGCTAACTTCTATGCGCGCGGACGGGGCGAGTTTAGCAGAAACTACCTAGTTAGACTAGCCGAAAGGAGTAGTTTATTTCATCCGAGCGGCTAGTCGTGAGGTCATTTCCGACGCATTCACCTCGCGTCCTTAAAACTATTTATCGTCCTCGAAAACAAGCGAACCTAAATCGGGTAGGATGTAGGTTTTTTGCGGCAGGCGTTTGTCGGCAGGTCCGATGTGAAAGAGGCGTTTTAAAGCCTTTATACGCTCCTGCTTGTGCACTTTCGGCAAATCGGCTTCGGTGGTTTCCCCGGAAAGCACCAAGATAAAGTCGATGCCGGCGTTTTCTCCGAGAACCTTATCGGTCATCAGACGGTCGCCGACCATGCAAACATCCTTGCGTTCGTACTTACTTAAAACCGGTTCGAGTACTTCCGTGCAGGGTTTGCCGAAGATGCGTTGCGGGCTGCGACCCGTGGCTGCTTCGTACATGCGAATGAAACTGCCGATATCGGGCAGGGGACCGGCATCTGTCGGGCACACGAAGTCCGGATGCGTGGCGAGAAATTCGACTTTCTTATCCAAAAGGAGCAACGCCGAGGTCTTGATTTTCTCGTATGTCAATTCCGTGTCGTAGGCCAGAATGACCGCTTCGGCGCCTTCGGCCGTATTGGTCAATTCGGGCATGCGCTCTTTCATGCATGTGACAAAGTCGGTATTGCCGACGAGGTACGCGCGCTTGATTCCGACTCTCTTTAAGTAATGAATGAGCGGGGTAATCGGTGTCAGGATTTGATCGAGCGTGGCCGGTATTCCCATCGAATTAAGCCGTTTGACGTAGGTCACAGGCGACTTGGATGTGTTATTGCTGAGGAATTGGAAATCAATTTTTCCCCAGTTCTTCTTAATGAAATTGACGGTCCCCTCAATCGGGACAGGGCCGAGATACACTGTTCCGTCCATATCGAAAACCATGCAACGCTTTCTGAGCATCGGACTACCTCACGAGAATAATTGCTGAAAAAACAGCAGACAGACTGAATCGGCGCAATCGTAACGAAATGCTACAACTCTGTCCAATGCCGTGAGGGAAAATCACACTCTTAGGCAGATGTCAAGAGGATGCATCCTCTTTTTTTATAGGATGATTGAAAAATTTTTTTCCCCCGAAAAACAGGCTCTTACCCCTACAAACGGACTAATCCACATGTTGTAGACGTGTTTGTTTCTTGCAAAACCCGTTACAAAGTGTTAATTTCGTGTTCAGATATACGTATATCTCAGTAGGAACCCTTACTTAGTTGGGTTCGTGCTGTTTAAATCAACGCTTTTAAAAAACTATTTGGAGGAATCCACCATGAAGCGTCTCGTTCTTTCTGTTTGCGCTCTCGGTCTGTTGGTCGGTGCCACAATGCCCGTCTTGGCCGCGTCCGGCAAAGTCGTGATTAAGATCGCCGGTATGAAGCCCGAAGGCGAACCCGAAACAACCGGTATGCACCTTTTCGGCAAGTATCTCAATGAGCTCTCCGGCAACAAGTATGATGTTCAGGTTTACCCGAACTCCATGCTCGGCAAGGAAAACAAGTACATTGCCGATACACGCCGCGGTGTGATTCAGATGTGCGCAACGGGTACACAGGTTTCTCAGTTCCTGCCCGCCATGGCCATGCTCGAAACGCCGATGATGTTCCACAGCTACGCTCATGCGCATCGCGCGATGAACGGTGAAACGTTCAAGATCATTAACGAGAACTTCACTAAGAAGTCCGGTTTGATTACGCTCAACGCCTTCCCGCTCGGATTCCGTCACTTCTATTCGACCAAGCCGATTACAAGCGTCAAGGAAGTTCAGGGCTGGCGTATGCGTTCGCCCAACATCCCGCTTTACATGACGTTCGTTAAGAACTGCGGTTTGTCTGCTCAGCCGTTGGCCTCCGCCGAAGTCCCGTCCGCTCTTGACCAGGGCGTTATCGACGGCGGCGACAGCCCCTTGTCTGATATCGAATCCCAGAAGATGTATGAAAAGGCCCCCTACGTCACCAAGACGGGCCACATCCTCGTGATTCACTGCTTGTTCATCAACGAGAAGTTCTTCAAGAAGCTTGACAAGCAGAATCAGGAATGGGTTATGAAGGCTGCCCACATGGCTGCTGAAGATATTTGGAAGCTCGCTGAAGAAGTCGACGCCAAGGCCATCGAAGTGATTAAGGCCCACGGCGGTACGGTTTCCGAACCGAGTCCGGAATTCCTCGCTCACGTTCAGCAGGCCGGTGTGAAGACCTGGACGATGTTCACGGATCCGAAGTCCAATCAGTACGCTCCCAATGCGCAGCGTATTCTTGACTCGGCTGCCAAGTACAAGTAATCCGATGTTCGGTTTACCTAATACTCAGTTGTAATCCAACAGTGAAAGGGCCGGAAGGTCCTTTCACTGAGCGTTTCTCAAAGCAGTATATAAGTAGTATTTCCATCAAGGGACTTTCCGATGTCAAACACCCAACCTAAGAAACACTGGGCTGAAAAAGGATTCGAAATTTTTTGCGCCGTTGTGTTTTTGGGGATGATTGGACTCGTTTTCTACAACGCATTCTTGCGTTATGTGTTCCATTCGTCCTTCGCCCCCAGTGAAGAGTGGTCTCGGTACCTCTTCATGTATATCACCTTCTTCGGTGGTGTCGAGGCCTTTTACCGCCGTCGCCACATTGCCGTCGACATGTTCGTCGAAATGATGCACGGTAAAGCCCGCCGTTTTGTGAACATTCTCGGACTTGTGCTTGCGATTTTCGCTATGTGCATTCTGTTCGAAGGCGGTTTCTACCACGTCCTGACAACCTACGATACCTATACAGTCTCGACGGATTTGAACATGACGTTTGTCAACGGCCCGTTGCCGATTATGGCTTTCTGTGCCGTGTTAATTTTGATTCGTGACCTCTGGCATGAGTGGAAGCGTCCGATGAGCGATTACGCTCCGAAGATTAAGAAGGACATTCCCGATACGCCCGATACGAGCAATTCGCTTTAAGGAGAGAGCGCAATGGAACTGTTTTTATTTTTGGGCTCCCTCTTCTTATTCCTCGCGATGGGCATTCCCATTTGCGTGGTCTTGATTCTGTGTGCTCTCGTCTTGATGTCGCATTCCGGACTGTGGGATCCGATGATGATCGCCTCGTCCATGGTCGACGCGTCGGATAACTATCCTCTGATGGCCATCCCGTTCTTCATCTTCGCCGGTGAAATTATGACGGAAGGCGGTTTAAGCTACCGCGTGGTCCAGATGGCTCAGTTAATCATTGGTCACGTGCGCGGCGGCTTAGGCTATGCGGCTATTGTGGCCTCGATCATCTTTGCCGGTTTGATGGGGTCGTCCGTTGCTGAAGCGGCGGCTATCGGCG
>OCHN01001899.1_pt1 | contig 15018 bp, 10 predicted proteins | sample 1538911 | NCBI WGS metagenome assembly OCHN01 (sample SAMN04571736, study PRJEB22368) | human gut metagenome | biome: human gut; material: stool | host: Homo sapiens | place: Luxembourg | collected 2013-01-11 | reverse complement strand
GCCACGGGGTGTTTTGTAACTTATTGGTAATCAGACACCATTTTAACCAGGGCGTGGAAACGCAGCCTTTTTTTGGCCACGTTTCCACGCTCTGTTTTATAACTCATTGTAAATCAGCATCTCCAGAAATAGGGCGTGGCCGCGTCCCGACAGGCGATTCCGGGGAAACCAAGCCGACGCTCACGATGGCGGAAAAAATCCCATGAGATGATGCAGGTTATTGTTGAATATTACTAAATTTACACTGGTGTTACACTTGAGATATTTATATAGTCATGTATATAGTCATGAAGAAATTGTTATTATTGGTAATGGCCGCAGCCCTTCCGGTGATTTGCTCTGCTCAAGATTTGGAGTCAAGTCTCGAACTTACCGGCGACAAGAACAACGCGTCAACAAACGAAACGGCGAAAATTACAGATCGCCACAATTTTGTAGTCATCAGCGACAGGGATGTAGTCTGGCAGAAAGTCTACAACTCTGACGTTAAAACTATCCATGACCTTGAAGGGCTGTTTTTCGGGCACGGCTTCACCGACTGTCAAACATTGAATGATTCAACTCTTGTCTGCCGCTATAACTGTCACGGAGGCATCCCATATAAGCGATACGGATACAGTCGAATGAAACTGCCGTTATCAGTGCTTTCAGTCAGGGATTTGGAAGCGCGTGTTGTCGTCCAAATGAAAGATGGCAAGTATCGCATCACTTTCGACAACATCTCCACCTGCAACGGAAGTGCCGGCATAAAGAACGGATACACGGATTTCTTCATCGAAAACATCACCGGCGAACTCTACGACAAACGCCAGCTATCTATAGCCATGGAGGTCCTCGACAAACTATTCACCGAAGCCGTCGATTTCAGCCGCCAAGGCTACCTCTCCACCGACTTCTAAAAATGATTGCAAGTCGCTTTAAGACTATTTAAATTACGCCAGCGATAACAGCCAGGGCGCCGGCAAAGGTAAATGTCTCACCGTTGTGATTTGCTTTCAGATTATTTAAATTTACGCCAGCGATAACAGTGATGAGCGCCCAAAATCTCAGAGGTGTATAGTTGTGATTTGCTTTCAGATTATTTAAATTTACGCCAGCGATAACAGTAGAAATTTATGACACGATTCAACGATTGTAGTTGTGATTTGCTTTCAGATTATTTAAATTTACGCCAGCGATAACAGTGAATTGTGCAGATTCTCTAGAACGGTCTAAGTTGTGATTTGCTTTCAGATTATTTAAATTTACGCCAGCGATAACAGTTTGGTCGTCACTAGTAGTATTGGCCACCTCGTTGTGATTTGCTTTCAGATTATTTAAATTTACGCCAGCGATAACAGTCAACAAATGAAAATCAAAATTAGGAAGTCAGTTGTGATTTGCTTTCAGATTATTTAAATTTACGCCAGCGATAACAGTTTATTGTTGCCATTTCTTTATTCTTTACCGGTTGTGATTTGCTTTCAGATTATTTAAATTTACGCCAGCGATAACAGTCAGCGGCCACATTTCGTTCAAGAGAATATAGTTGTGATTTGCTTTCAGATTATTTAAATTTACGCCAGCGATAACAGTTTTTTTTAGGGGTTATATTGACTTTGGTGTTGTGATTTGCTTTCAGATTATTTAAATTTACGCCAGCGATAACAGTACTTTCACCGCCGATATTACAAGGTATTGAGTTGTGATTTGCTTTCAGATTATTTAAATTTACGCCAGCGATAACAGTATTGTCACGCCCTTGTTTGTTGCGCCGCCCGTTGTGATTTGCTTTCAGATTATTTAAATTTACGCCAGCGATAACAGTTAACCTTATAATAACCAAAGCCAAAAGGCAGTTGTGATTTGCTTTCAGATTATTTAAATTTACGCCAGCGATAACAGTCACCAAACTGGCAGGCATCCCAGCAATAGAGTTGTGATTTGCTTTCAGATTATTTAAATTTACGCCAGCGATAACAGTTAACACCATATCTTTTAACAAACCATTTTAGTTGTGATTTGCTTTCAGATTATTTAAATTTACGCCAGCGATAACAGTAAGTTGCAAGCGACTCATAATTAGCATCCGGTTGTGATTTGCTTTCAGATTATTTAAATTTACGCCAGCGATAACAGTATATACACTATAAGAAGCTGGTACACAACAAGTTATACGACATTTTATCGCTAAAAAATCCGGAACATTTTTGTCCGGATTTTTTGTATTCTTCTCGATTTTAAATTTCTAATGCAGGACTTGAGACTAAAACAACTCCAACTGAATGTAAATATCTTCGCACTCCTTTGGCTTATGTTCAGAAAACAGCTCCATATTTCCGAACTGTTTATCTGTAATGCACAAAATTCCCACCTGTCCCAAATCAGGAAGAAATGATTTTACCCGATTAATGTGAGCCTGCGCATTTTCAGAAGAAGGACAATGTCGCATATAGATTGAAAACTGGAACATGACGAACCCATCCTCTATCAGACGCTTCCTGAATAGAGCCGCATTCTTCCGTTCTTTCTTGGTGTCAGTAGGAAGATCGAAAAATACCAGCACCCACATGATTCTATATTCACTAAACCTATCCATACATATCAGGATAAGACAATTTTCGCAAGGTTCCAGCAAAACACTTCTGCAAGGAATTCACCGTCTGGCTCACCGCCAACATAAGAGGACGGCGAACCCCATCTATAACCACCTCAACAACAGGAATTTCCAATAACTTACGTTTTACACTCAAATCAAATTCCTCAGGTTTTTCTTCATTGACAATATCCACGACTAGTTTATCAACATAAGGCCGATACGGCTCCATCATATCATCTGCCAGACAATAAGCATCATATCTGTTGTGATGATGTATGCCCAATGTCGGAATAAGACCGGCACCTGCCAAAGCCCTTGCAACGACGGCTCTGACAATAGCATACCCATAGTTAAGCATAATATTCACTACATCATCACCTCCTCTGGTAAAGTACGGATTTCCCAAAAAGACTGTTTTCCAGTAATACGCCGCAGCGCGCCCCTCAACATTGTCCGGATCTCCGCTCCGCACAGCATTGACCCACAAAATCATATTCTTGGGATCTTCTCCTGTCGCATATTTCAAGACCGCCGCCTGATTACGTATCTTACTCTGAATCGTCTGTTGCCAAAGCTGTTTCTTGAGGGGCAATGATGCCTCCACCTGGCATGTATAACGCTCCGCCTGCAACTTATTCCCATAGAGCGACAACAGCAATCCGGTAGGGAGATGAGACTTGTCGCAAGTGATTACGGCACAATTATTTTCCAGCAATGCCGCCAGAGCGCCTTGTGTCACAACAATTTGCGGGCAATCAAGAACAACCAGTCCAATATCTTCAATCGGGATAGTTTTCACAACATCTTTTAAAACGCCCGTCTCATCGAAATTCGGCATATCTCCCTTTACCTCAGGCTTTCTAATAACAAGTTGCCTGAGATTCAACGACAGATACGCCGGATTTCCAAAGTATAAAGTGCGTCTAATCATTTTTCAATGACATTTCACCGAGAAGGCTGACGGCGACCTTGCGAGGATGTAATGCGAACAAGGCCTTGAAACTCTGAATTCTATAAAATTTCTTCATTATCCTTGCACCGGCCGAATCATCAAGCAGTGTCTCATAATGACTTCTGAAATAATAATCCGAACCTGTCAACTTCTGCACCCTATACAAATGCGCCCCAAGTGCCTTATAATCCGCCTCCGCCATTGCATCCCTGAACTCGTCATCTTCCATGCCCAAGATAAACATTTCATTCTGCTGCAAGCTCATGACAAACGACCAACCAAGAGCAGGAAGCCCAGCCGCCAATTCTTCCGGAACATTCTTGTCAATGACAACATCCCATACCTCATCCGGATTTCTGACAATTACCGGAATACCATATTTCTTGCGTTCCACCGCATCCCAGAATGTCACAACGCATTCGTGGAATTTCCCATCAGCATCTCTGTAAATTGCAATATGGTGATTGTTGCCAGGCTTTACGAAGCCGATATCATTGCCTGCAACATCTCTTTTAACCGGAACGACCTGATCCAGTCCCGTGTAACACCTCACGGTCCTGACAGGAATCGTCTTGGCATCATCAGCATATAATGGTTCAGCAAAAGCCTTTTTGGGATCATTCCCATATTCGGAAAGCCGTTCAGAAACAATCTGGCGGATATGCCCGTCTATTATAGACTCCACATCCTTTGCCTTCAATGAAGAAATCGGATATTTGATTACATACTTTCTCTTGTAACAAGTTCCATATTCCAGCGGTATTGTCTTTTCAGCATCCAAATACAATGGTCCTTTCTTCAATGACGCACACGCTGCATTAACATCATTGTCACAAGCCATCAACCTGTCTTCAACCACCGCCCGAATTCCAGGTTTCACAATATCCTCCACACGTTCGAACAATTTCTTTACAAGCACATTCTTCTCAAGGGCAGATATCCGGCCATAAACGCTTTCCTCAGACAATGCTCCCCTAGGTATCAGCAAGCCGTCCTGCGCAAGGATACGTTTTCCTCCTCGATAAGTATATCTTTTCCCCGGAGTTGTAACCTTCTTGCCAGCTTTGAACGACACCAATATTCCGCCCACCTTATCACTCACTTCCTGCACACTGAAATGCGGCTGCGCCAATGTCCATTTGTCGAGCGACATTGCTTCGCCTGCAACAGCCGTCATCGAACTCAAATTATTCAGCCTCTGGATAACACTTTGTCGCGTACAAGCTATTGTCAATGCATCAATGGCATGATGCCTGTGGTCCAATCGTTTACTCCAGTCCTTAATGCGTTCTTCCGTATGGGTCTGACCGCGGTGTTCATAGGAGACCTCAGCCGTCATTCCTCCTTCCCGATACCTCGGCAAATCCAACGAGTGCAATATTTCATCATACCCCCAAATCCTGCGAAGATAAGATGTCACTTCACCACTTGAGCCATATACATTGTGACATACTTGTTTGAGAATTTCCATAGCTTTTCTGGAAATATATTGAGTCTGAACAAGTTGTCGTGATATAAAGTCTTTGGGGATTTTATCGGCAGGCGTGAGAAGCCGTGAGCGTTTGGTAAAACTGATCTTATGCTCACTGAAAGCAGTGTCCACACGACGCAGATAATCATTGAATGCATTTTCACCCTTACTCTTCATATAGTCATAGGCTGTTGAATTTCTCTTCTCCGCATTGCACTTCCTGCATGCGCAAACCTTATTGGAAAAAGAGTCATCGAAAAGCAATGCCTTAGGCACAACATGTTCAATTTCCACATCCAGACCATTGAGAAATTCCGTTGCTCCAACCGGCTGACCGCAATAGAAACACTTCTGGCCGGCCTCTTGCCATAGACGATATTTGAGAATCTTGTTTTTCGAAGGCGTTACGCCAAGTTCAATGATTTTTTCAGCAATTTCTTTGTTCTCTTTCTCCCTGTCGCGGATATTTTTAGCTGTGGCTGCCCGTCCTTCTTTGCTGAGTTTCAATTCTCTGGCCATTTCCACACGAATCTCGTCAACACCACCGAATTTCTCAATAACAGCATTGACAACATTGATCATCTGGTTAAGAATTTTCTCCACAACAGGCTGTCGTAGCTCATTTTTCTGAAGTTGCGGGATTCTTTGCAACAGTTCACGAGCTTCATTCTCAGATTTTGTCAGACTTCCGGAATGATTGACCCCAATCACATCACAAGCTTCACTGTATTTGGCTCCATCCATGAGTGACGGCAACAGTTTCCTCATAAACTTGACCGACCTGCTGCCGTATCCCTGTTTTACGAAGTCGATTTTAGACAATTCAGCAAGAGAGGCTTCATCATTGATTCCGAATTGACTGGTCAACGCATGCCTCTGCGCATCCTTGTCATTTATAGAATATATGACATGCCACAGTTTGTACAATGGTTCATTTTCGCATTCAGGATCAATCTCACAGATGATTTCCCCGGTGTCTTTGTTTACGCCGTTTTCTTTCAATCTCAAATCAAACCTCAGCAAGTCTCTCTTCTTGGCATCATTAGCTTTCCCAAGAGCTTTGGATATTGCGACCTTTGTCGTATTGCCCGTAAAACCTTTGCTCAGCGCCTTGTCAACAGACCAGCCATCGCCTTTGCCGATACCCAGAATCTTATACAGAGCGGCAGACGTTATCTTTTCATTATTGTCCAGATACTCGAATATCTCCTTCTTCTGTTCCGGGCTTATATGAAGTTCATCGTTTTCTTTATTACGGATACTGAGGTTATTGATTTCCTCCCAAATCTTACAAACCTGAAATATCGGAGAAGATTTGGGCGCCACCTTAGGGCCGGATATCACCAATTTTCCGGAAGCGTCCAACACCGGTCTATGTTCCTCATCCAAGAAACTTCTAGTCATAAACTCACATCGCGACACAAGATGTTTGCAAGATTTGAGATTTCTCTGATAAAAGATAATTTCGTTTCGAAACTCATTAATATTGGCTTCACTCAACTCCTCAGGATAAAAGACTTTTTGACAATCCATTACCCTGTCGAACTCGGCCACATAGGCATCACGCGGGAACACCTGTTCTTTGATGCGATAATTGTAGAATGCGCCCTTGTCGGTTACGACCTCGCTTTCTTTTAACTTTTTTACAAAATGCTGACCAATCGTAACGCCTTCTTCCCTAATTTCCTGAAAACGCTTGTTGATAGCCTGCACATACTCCCTCTGTTCTTTATCTGCCGAATCATCACTTCTAGAATGCCGATAACCACGTTTCTGATTGATATGATACAGAACTCGTCCAATTTCCGGCAAAGTGAGTTTTTCGCCAGGAGTTGCCGCCCTGGCTCTTAGTGTCCATAGGTCAAGAACAGGCAATTTTATCAAATGCTCATCCGGAAGCATTTTCAATTTCCTCAACTTATCAGTAAGAGCCTGACGCCTCATCTGATATCTGTCATATCCCTTTCTGGCAGTCCGCTTCTGTGTACGTTTCTGATTCTTCGATGCAGCATTGCCGGATGTAAATTCAGAAGATTCGTCGGGAGACAATGATATTATCCTGCTGCCGAGACCTAGTATAGCATTTGGTTTATTTTCTTTATCCGCATTGATGAGACTCCATCCGATAGAGCCTACGCCTAGATCGAGGCCTAAAATTTTTTTCATGCCGGTTATTGTTTGTTTAGTTTATTAATACTATCTTCGCACAAATCTGAAGCAAATCACAATAAGGATTATTCCGTTGTGAAAACATCTAAGGTGGAGAAGGACATCCTTCTTCGCCTTCTTTTTTATTGGCTTATCACAAATATAACAATATTATCCAAATTATAGACACACGAAGACGAGTACTGATAATTTGAATATCAATTATGTATCAGCAGACATTCAAAAATGTCACAGTTTTTATTGAAACACATAAAAATCATATATTAATTCAATTAATAGCCTATATTTCCTAGGTCGGGCAAATCGCTTTTGCTAAATTTACGCAAAAACCACCTGCGAAATGACTATTGATTTTTACCATGTTTGCTCTTCCGGAACGTATGAGACACTCATGTTCAGAAGCGACACCGATTTTGTAAGAGGAGTAAATGACATTCTCGTGTGTTCATTGAAATATGACATTGAGATATATGCCTATTGCCTGATGAACAACCACTTCCATTTTCTTCTACGAGGAGAATACCTCGACGTGAAAAGATTTGCCAAGGCATATCTCCAGAGAAGGCTTGCGGCAATTAAAAAGGTCTATTCGGAGATCAAACATTCCGAAGACATTGACCTGAGCATCAAGCATATAGCTAACACCGACTATTTGCGCGGCGTATGCGGTTACATTTTGAGGAATCCAATGACTGCCGGCATGAATGTAATCCCCACGGCATACCTATGGTCATCCGCAAGCATGTATTTCAATGATAATCATTGTCTTCCGTCAGGAAGGAAGCTGTCATCGCTGAGCATCCGCATGCAACGTGAACTTTTTTCCTCGAAAGTCCTTCTGCCTCAGGACCTTGTTCTTGACGACAATAACTTGGTCTTCCCCGGACAATATGTCAAAGTTCATGAAATGGAACAGTATTTCAACAATCCGAGACAGTTTTCCTTCTACCTTTCCAAGAACAATGATGTCGAATATGAAACCGATTCCGGAATCCTGAAATCAGTGAAGTTCAGGGATGATGAGTTATACCAGTCTCTGGAGGGAATCAGCATCAACCGGTTCAGCAGCAGTTACAAGAGCGTGTCCATCGAAAGGAGGTGTATCGCAGCAGCCGATCTGGTCAAAAAGTATCGTCTGACCACCGCCAGAGCAGCACGGATCAGTTCATTGCCCCCGGATCTCCTGTCAGGAATACTAGGCAGGTATCCCCGGAAACAATAATCCGGCGCGTGGCGGGATGCGTATGTGGCAGCGTCTGCCAAGGCTGAAAAACAGGAACACTGACGTAGCCGGCGATGGAACGAGTTTACGGGCGACTTCGGGAGAATCCTGGAGAATCTGGGCAAGGATTACCATGGGCCCTACTCATGCTCGCTAAATGTCACGGCGGGACGCAGCCACGGGGCGTTTCATAACTGATTGATAATCAGATACCATTCTAAACAAGGCGTGGAAACGCAGACTTTTTTTGGCCACGTTTCCACGCCTCGTTTTGCAACTCATTGAAAATCAATATTTCCAAAAACAGGGCGTGGCCGCGTCCCGCCGGCGGTCCTGGGATAAACCCTAGAGACGATTACGACGGTCGCGGGATAACCCTGAAAACGATTACGATGGTCCCGGGACACCCCTGGAGACGCTTACGGACGGGCAGATGTCGCGCAAGTCTGGAACAAAAACGTGAAACGGTCACATCAGCACGGCCACGGCGGAAGTGGAGCCTCTGGAGGCAGGACGCCTGGGCCGAGATGGAAAGGGCCAGCCAAACAATCACTACGCCTCGCCGCCGTGGAGTTCGATGCCGTCGGCGTCCCAGTCGAGATGATCCGGATCGGGCTCGTTGAACGGCTGGAGGAAAGGATTGTGGGTGCGCTCGTCGGAAATCATGGTGTTGTGGCCATGGCCAGGGAAGACGGTCACGTCGCCTGGAATGCCCATGAGCTTATCCATCAATGAGACGATCAACTTGTCATAATCGCCGCCCGGATGATCTGTGCGGCCGATGCTGCCGGCGAAAAGAGTGTCACCTGTAAAGACCACCTTGTCAGCCTTGTCGTAGAAACACACGCCGCCCGGAGTATGTCCAGGAGTGGTAATCACCTGAAACTCAGTATTGCCGAACTTGACAATCTGCCCATCCTCCAGCGGCAGCGTGGAGAAGGACGTGTCCGGCTCCTTCAGGCCGAAAACCTGGCTGAAATTATGCTGAAGGACATAATTGTCCTCCTGATTCATGTAGACCGGAATGCCATATTTGTCAGCACACTCCTTCACCCCGAAAATATGGTCGAAATGGCCGTGCGTCAGCAGCACCATGACAGGACGCACCTGCTTCTCGGCAATCTTTCCGAACAAGGCCTGTGCCTCCGCATCATTGTAAAAACCAGGGTCAATGATGACGCCTTCGCCTGTTTCATCCCAAGCCAATGAACAATTCTCCCCAAAAGAATTGAAAGTAAATGTCAATATCTTCAGCATAGTATCTTACCAAAAATCACAATAAGAAAGCGCGCAATACTTAAAAGCGGCACTCCCTATGCAAAATTAAAAAATAAGCGTAATTTTGCAAAACGAGAAACTTTCATGATATGCACATTGGAATAGCAGGAAATATAGGCTGCGGCAAGACGACATTGACCCGTATGCTGTCGGAACATTATGGCTGGACGCCTAAGTATGAGGCGGTTACATACAATCCTTATCTTGAAGATTACTATAAGGACATCAAGAGATGGTCTTTCAACCTAGAAGTCTATTTCCTGACGCAGCGTTTCAAGGATGTTCTGGAAATATCCCATTCCGATGATGTCATCATCCAGGACCGCACGATTTTCGAGGGCGTATATATCTTCGTGGCGAACAACAAGGCGATGGGGAACCTCTCGGACCGAGACTACGAAACATACATGGAATTGTTCCGCCTGATGATGTCGCTCGTAAAGGCACCGGACCTCCTGATTTATCTGAAATCCTCCGTTCCACATCTCGTTTCACAAATACAGAAACGTGGACGCGAATATGAGAAAAGCATTGAAATAGAATATCTTGAGGGATTGAACGAGAGGTACGAGAAATGGATTGCCGAGTACCCGGGGAAGGTATTGGTCATCGATGCTGACGGGCTGGATTTCCAGAATCGTCCGGAGGATTTCGCATCGATTACGGACAAGATTGACTCGGAGCTTTACGGACTTTTCTAGAGACCGGGGATTCAGGCCGAAGGCAACGTGGAGAACAAACGCGTCGGGCCTGCAGCCTTCAGACAAGCGACAAAATACAGATCTGCGCAAAAAATCAGCAAATCGTCATACAGAATTGCCGCTATGGCTGAACTTTTGCAGTGAAAATCCTCCGCAGACAAACAATTATCAACCGAAATTGTTATCTTTGCATGGAATTGAAAGAGGTTTCGTATACGAAACACCGATGTTTGAGCCCAGGCGGGCGAAGGTAAGTCCCTTCCCCGAGGGGAGGGATTTAGGGAGAGGGTAACGTGTACGAAAAAAGTGCGTGGGGCTTACACCCTCCGGGCGAGTGACAAACTTTCGAATTCGTGCCGAAACTCAACAAGTCAGCAGACTTGTGGAATTGAAAGAAACGTATAAATAAATAATACATTTTATTATGAAGTATTTGACTAATGAGAAGTTGACCATCGTAGGTGCCGGCGGAATGATCGGTTCCAACATGGCTCAGACTGCCCTTATGCTTAGGCTTACTCCAAACATTTGCCTTTACGATATCTTCGAGCCAGGTGTTCATGGTGTAGCAGAGGAAATGTATCACTGCGGTTTCGAGGGTGCGAACATCACTTGGACCGTAGATCCTGAAGTAGCTTTCAAGGACGCTAAATTCATCATTTCTTCTGGCGGTGCTCCTCGTAAAGAGGGTATGACCCGTGAGGATCTTCTCAAAGGCAACTGCCAGATCGCCGCTCAGTTCGGTGACTATATCAAGAAGTATTGCCCTGACGTAAAGCATGTTGTAGTTATCTTCAACCCTGCTGACGTTACCGCTCTCACCGCTCTTATCCACTCAGGTCTGAAGCCGGAGCAGCTCACATCACTTGCAGCTCTCGACTCTACCCGTCTCCAGAGCAACCTTGCCAAGGAATTCGGTGTTCCTCAGAGCTCTGTTACCGGAGCCCACACATACGGTGGACACGGCGAGCAGATGGCAGTATTCGCATCTCAGGTAAAGATCGACGGCAAACCTCTCTCAGAGATGGGTCTTTCTGCTGAGAAGATGGCTGAAATCAAACAGAACACCATCCAGGGCGGTTCAGCTATCATCAAGCTCCGTGGCCGTTCTTCATTCCAGAGCCCTGCTTACAACGCAGTGAAGATGATCGAGGCTGCTATGGGCGGCGCTCCGTTCACACTGCCTGCAGGTACATACGTAAACAACGAGAAGTATAAGAACGTGATGATGGCAATGCCTACCACAATCGATGCTACCGGTTGCCACTATGTCATGCCTCAGGGAACAGCTGAAGAGCTCGCTTCTCTCGACGCTTCCTACGCTCACCTCTGCAAGATGCGTGACGAGATCATAGAACTCGGCATCGTTCCTGCAGTTGCTGACTGGAAAAAAGAAAACGCTAACCTGTAATATTTTACAGATATAGACAATATCGCGCCTCCCGGAAATTTCCGAGGGGCGTTTTTCATTATTTTTCGTATTTTTGTACAATGCTCCGATGGCATAGGACTTGCACGATAAGGACAATGCCTTCGGGACAATGCTGCCCCGCGGGGCGAAAAAAACATTGAAACAATAAAAATATGAAATACAATAAATTAGTGGTTGCGGCAGCGGCATTGACCATGGCTGCGGCGCCAGTCTTCGGGCAGTCGAAGAATTTCAAACTGGGACAATGGGTCGAAATCCAGAACTCCATACTCAAGGAATTGAACCGTTCGTACGTGGACTCGCTCCCGCTCGACCGCATTGAAAAGGCCGGTATCGAGGCAATGCTTTCGGACCTGGACCCTTACACGATGTATGTTCCCGAGGAGGACAATGAGGATTTCGAGTTCATGCTGGGCAAGACCTACGGCGGAATCGGCGCCATCATCTACAAACCTACGAAAGAGAGCAATGTCGTTATCAATGAGCCATATATGAATTCTCCGGCATACAAGGCAGGGCTGAAGTGCGGTGATGAAATCGTGGCGATCGACGGTGAGAGCGTAACCGGTCTGGACGCAGGCGGAGCGACCTCCAAAATGAAGGGCAAGCCTGGCACATCGGTAATCTTCAGCGTAAAGAAGCTCCGTGGCGGCGAAGGATGGAATGCCGGTGACACAGTGAAAGTTACGGTGGTCCGCGAGCGCATCCACCTGCCGGATGTGGAGTACGCAGGCATGATTAATGACACGACGGGATATATTCTTCAGACCGGATTTACCGAGAATGTATCAGGCGATGTGCGCAATGCTTATTTCAAGCTCAAGAAGCAGGGAATGAAGCAGTTGGTACTCGACCTGCGCGGCAACGGCGGCGGACTCATGAACGAGGCCGTAAACATCGTTTCGCTCTTCGTGCCAAAGGGTTCGCTCGTGGTTTCATCCAAGGGCAATGCCAATGTTCCACGTCAGGAATTCCGCACCACTACAGAGCCTGTAGACACGGAAATCCCTATCATTGTGCTGGTTGATTCCGGCACGGCATCGTCTTCCGAGATCGTTTCCGGCGCATTCCAGGATCTGGACAGGGCGACCATCATGGGTCGCAGGACGTATGGCAAAGGCCTGGTTCAGAGTGTCCGTCCGCTTCCTTACAACGGACAGCTGAAAGTCACCACTGCCAAGTATTACACTCCAAGCGGCAGATGTATCCAGGCCATCGACTACAGCCATCGAAACGAGGATGGAAGCGTGGGACATATCCCTGATTCCCTGACACATAAGTTCTACACGGCACATGGTCGTCCGGTCCGTGACGGCGGCGGCATCACACCTGATGACACATTGTCCGTAAAAGAATACAGCAGACTAGTATATTCATTGGTATTGAACGGAATCATTGACAGATATTCTCTCGAGTATGCGCGCAAGCATGAGAGCATTCCGGCGCTGGAGGATTTTCACCTGACGGATGCGGATTATGCTGATTTCGTGGAATACGCGAAGGGGCAGGATTTCGATTACCGTTCAAGTGCAAAGACTTGGTTCGACCAGATGAAGAAGGAGCTGGTGAAGGATGGCATGGCTGAGTCAATGTCATCGCAGCTGGATGCCTTGGAGAAGGGCCTGAACATGGAAAAGGAGCAGTTCCTCCTTCTGAAAAAGTCTGAAATAGTTCCGTTTATCGAGGAGGAAATCGCAGTGCGTTATTATTACCAGGAGGCGGGCATCCAGGTGCGTCTCCGCTACGACCCCCAGCTCCGCGAGGCTCTCACCAAGCCGCTGATTTCCGTTGTGAAATAGTGTGCGGCAGGCCAATATGTAGGTAGTATGCGCCAACGAAGCCAGCTATTTGGTTCCGTGAAAACGTTTAGACGGTACCAAGTGCACTTCATAAGGCATTTTGTTCCAAGAAAACGTTTTAAGTGGAACCAAGTGAACTCTATGATGTGTTTTGTTCCGCGAAAACGTTTTAGACGGAACAAAAGCGGGAATCGCGCAGAGCCCCGATAGATGATCTTCCAAACATTTGCCGGTTTCCCTTCCCAATATCGAGGTTTTTCGTTCACCACGTCAAGCCGGTTTCCACTCACCAAAGTCAGCCGACGCCATTCACCACGTCAAGCCGGTTTCGTTCACCATATTGACGAAAAGAAACGATCTGGCGAAGTAGCCCCTCGCAGCTGGCGGGACGCGGCCACGACCCGTTTCGGGAAGCATTGACATTCAATTAGTTACAAAACAGAGCGTGGAAACGTAGCCAAAAATAGGCCGCGTTTCCACGCTACTGTTAAAATGATATCTGATTATCAATGGGTTACAAATCCGCCCGTGGCCGCATCCCGCCTGGTAGCCAAGCCTTTCGGGGGACCCTGAAATCCCGTCCCGCCTGACAGCCACTGCGAGCAAAATTTCACCTAAACGGCTGCGACTCCACTTTCAGAAATTCACTCCTGAATTAGAGACACGCCCCCAGCCACATCACAGCGCCCAGTGGCCGATATCCGTTCTATGGAACAAATTCTCGCAGCCGATGCGCTCGACAGCGGAAAGAGCCTTGTCGTGAGCCGACTTCAGATCCGGTGCAGAAGCCAGGACCATGAGGACGCGGCCGCCGTTGGTGACAAGCGAATGACCTGCCTTGTCGAAAGCCTCGTGGCCCTCTCCAAGCTTCTTGAGCGACGTGCCCATGTGATAGACACGCACGGACGGGTCATTGAGAACCTCATCCACGCCGGTAATCTCGTAGCCCTTCTTATAGGAACCCGGGTAGCCCTTGGATGCCATGACGAAACCCATTACGGCATCGGAAGACCACTTGGTCACAGGCATCGGGATATCATTCGCCACATTCCAGAAAATCTCGAAAATATCAGACTCAAGACGCGGCAGAACCACCTCAGTCTCAGGATCACCGAAACGGCAATTGAACTCGATGACCTTGATGCCGTCAGGAGTTTTCATCAGACCGCCGTAGAGGACACCCTTGAACGGAATCCCCTCGGAAACCATGCCGGATGCGATAGGCTTCATGACATGCTCCAGCGCATAAACCTCATCCTTCTCGGTAATGAACGGAAGCGGAGTATATGCCCCCATACCACCTGTATTCGGCCCTTCATCGCCGTCAAAGGCACGTTTATGATCCTGCGCCAGCACCATCGGCTCCACCTCGGAACCATTCACGAAGCACAACAGCGAAAACTCGGGACCGGTGAG
>OCHN01001892.1_pt1 | contig 15079 bp, 11 predicted proteins | sample 1538911 | NCBI WGS metagenome assembly OCHN01 (sample SAMN04571736, study PRJEB22368) | human gut metagenome | biome: human gut; material: stool | host: Homo sapiens | place: Luxembourg | collected 2013-01-11 | reverse complement strand
GTCCGCCGCAGGTTCCGGTTCGGACGGGCTGACGCTTTCTTTTTCCGCCTTTTCCTCGGCGGCGAAAGACTCATACTGACCTGCCGCAAATTCAGCCGCGGCAAGGGCGTCTTCGAGACTCAGAGGCTGCTTTGCTTTTTCGGTTTCGTCAACGGTTTCGGGACTTACGGAAGGCGTTTCGACCGCGGCGATTTCAGCATTTTCCGTCGTGCTTTCCGCCACGTTTTCGGTAACGTTTTCCGCATTTTCCGCCACGTTTTCGGTAACGTTTTCCGTCACGTTTCCGGCCGTTTCCAAAGCGTCGTCGACATTGACTTTCTTTTTTGTTGCCATAATATATCTCCTTAAAATTTTGAGCGAAAAAATATGTTTTGTATCATAAATTATAATAAAGGAAAAAAATATTGTCAATGCTTTTTTCGGTCGCGTAGGAAAAAATAATGAATTTGCACGGCGGAATTTTTTTTGACCGACACAAAAGCGACTTTATAATGCAAAAACGAACGATAAAGTATATTATTTTGCACATAAAAAAATGCGTTTTTTTGGCGAATTTTTACGAAAAAACGTCGGTTTTCTGAAAAATCCGGAAAGCAACCGCACGGCGGAATTTTATTGTACGACTGTATAATTTCGTACGAAAGTGTTGAAAACCCGTGCCGAAAAAATCAAAATAGTTTTCCGAAAAATTTGAAAAATACCTTAAACCGCCGTAATTCCGCCTGATTTTTTTATGTTTTTGCAATATTTTGCGCCGAAATTTTTTTTAATGTTGAATTTTAATAAGTCGTATGTTATAATAAATTAGCAAAAGAATATTTTTTGTTTTGACAAAATAATTGCGAGGTAATATGTACAAGTATTCTTACAAGGCACTTTCGCCGGAAGGAAAACGCGTAAGCGGCACGATCACCGCCACGAGCGAAGACGACTTCAATCAGGTCCTTTCGTCGCGCGGTCTGAAATGCTATTACGTCCATGCCACGGGAAAGGGCGACGCAAGCAAACTTTCAAAACTCGACACCGCGCTGGTGTTGCAGTTTTGCCGACAGCTCGCGTCGATGCTGAACGCCGGCTTGCCTCTTATTAAGTCGCTGGAAATGCTTTACGAACGCACCGAGAAACCGAAGCTCAAAAACGTGCTTGCCGCATTGTTTGAAGAGGTTCAGAAAGGTAACTCTCTTGCGGAGTCGATGGGCGCGCTTCCGGGCGTATTCCCCAACCTTCTCGTGAGCATGGTCAAGGCGGGCGAAATGAGCGGTAAACTGGAAGAGACTCTTATCCGAATGGCGGACTATTACGAAAAGGAAAAAAAGAGAAGAGGGCAAATCAAATCGGCAACGTCGTATCCGAAAATCGTTCTGGCGATTTGTCTTGTCGTCGTTGTGGTTTTGCTTATCTGGATTATGCCGAAGATGATTTCGATGGTGTCCGAAGATAAGTTGCCGGTTGTCACGAAAATCCTGCTGAAAATCAAGGACTTCATTATGAAGGACTACATTCTGATTATCGGCATCGTCGCCTCGCTTATCATTTTCGTCCCGATCGTTAAGCGAATCGAGGCGGTTGACCTTTTCGTTTCCAAAATGAAAGTCAAAATGCCGGGCATCGGAAAATTGCAAAAAATGATTTATACGTCGCGTTTTGCAAGCTCGCTTTGCACGCTGACGAGTTCGGGCGTACATCTTCTCGACGCGCTGACGATGGTGTCGGAGATGATGGACAACACTTACGTATCGCGACAGATCGACGACGCTGTCGAAGCAATCCGCAGGGGCGAGTCGATATCCGCCGCGTTGCAGACGGTCGACGCGTTCGACCCGCTGCTTACGACAATGATATTCGTCGGTGAAGAATCCGGTTCTCTGGACGAGGTTCTCGGGCAGACCGCCGCTTATTTCGAAGACGAAGCGGACACTGCAATCAAGAGTCTTACCGCAATGATAAACCCCGCCCTTATGGTTGTAATGGCGGTTGTCATCGGCGTAATACTTATTGCAATACTTATGCCTATGTTCTCGATGTACGACTCGATAGGCACGGATACCGAATAAAGGGTAGATTTGGAGCAAAATTATGATTTACTACTACTTGAACAACGACAAACTCAAAGCGATGTTTGCGACGGCGGGCGGAAAGAGAATCACCGTGAAAGAATTTTACGATATGGATTTCCCCAGTGAATTTCTGAATGACCCGAGCGCAACCAATATCGACCTTCAACTTACCGAAGCGATGCTCGATATGATCCGCAAAAACGATATCAAGTCGAAAGCGGCGAAATTCGTCCTTGAAAACAACAAGATACCGTTCCGCGAGATGATTTTGCCTTACGCAAAGCCGTCGATTCTGTATCCTATAATTTCGGCGGAACTTTTCACGGATAAAAAACTTGCGGAAAGCCACACCGTCGACTTTGTCGAGATCGACAGAAATATCGAAGATCCCGATGAAGAGATGCAGGAAGCCGCTCTGAACTCCCCCGAAGAGGGCGAGGAAGAACAGGAAGAGAAGAGCGAAAAGAAAAAGAAAGCGAAAAAGGCGCGTCTTATGATCACGTACATAGACAACCTTGTCATCGAAAACCTGAAAAAGTGCTGCCGCGAAGTCGGCATGAAACTTACGGCAATCGATATTTCGCAAAGCGCGCTGTCGAAACTTGTCGATTTTATGAAAGAAGATCTGCCGCAATATTTCGTGCTTGTCGACTATCGCATGACGTCGATTACGTCGTATCTTTTCGCGGATTACAAGCACGTCTTCTCGCTGTCGAAACCCATTTATTCGATGCCCAACGAAAACTATGCGAACGAAATGGCGTTTTTCATCAACGACTTTTCCGGCATCGTGAGCGAGGCGATTCAGTTCTTCCGCTCGAAATATACCGATTACAAATTCGACGACGTGTTTATCACGGGCGACCTTGACAGGTTCCAGTCGGTTGAAAGCGACCTTTACGGTTTCATGGGGCTTAACGTCAAGATGCTTCCCGTACCCGAAAGCGTATCGGGCGTCGAGCAGCTTGATTTCAACGCGCTTGCACCGCTTATCGGCACAATGCTCAAATAACGAGGTGGATTATGGCAAAGAGAAAGAGAAACATAGATTTTATCGCCGCGCAAAAGGCGATGGGAAAATCGGGGCAAAGCACCTCGTTTGAGTTTATTCTTGTCGTTACGGTCGTCGTGGTGGCATGCGCGATGGTCGGGTGGTATCTTGTGGCGCGTTCGCAGTACAACACTGCCGTGTCCGACCTTGAATCCGCCAAGACGGAACTCACCAATCAGAAAAACACGCTTGCCAAGAACGAAGACAAGTTCAAAAATTTCACGGTGATGCTTGACAAAAACGGCAACCCCGTGACGAAAGGCACCGACAAATACGGCAACACGATTTACCAATACGAGTCGTTGACGGAAGTCGCAACGCGCGTTGCAAACGCACTTGCGGGCGCGCAGGCAACGTCGAAAGAAGCAGACGCCGCGATAAACCTTACCGGCACGATTTTCGACATTATCTTCACAAGCGCGCAAAAGACGGAGTGCAAGGTGACGCAGTTCACTTTCACCAACGGCAGGATCACGTTAAAACTTACGGGCAAGGGTTCCCAGTCGATGCGAAACTACGTTTCGGCGATTAAGGAAAACGGCAGCGGCTATATTCAGAGCGTCGAGCCGTCGATGGACACCGCCACCGATTTTTCGGTAAGTTTCGACGTCGTGAACGATAAACTTTTCGGCGGCAGCGACAAATAAGGAGGACGGGAAAATGACGATTAACAGAAAAGAAAAAGTATTGATTTTCGTGCTTATCCTGTTCCTGCTTGTAGGCGGCACGTATACTCTTGGCATCATGCCGAAAAACAACGACAAAAAAACCGCTCAGGAAGAGTTGCAGACGGTCGAAGGCGACATCGCGAAGGTCAAAAAGCAAACCGACGCGGTGAGCCCGGCAAGGTACAACAAGCTCGTTGAAGAAATCAGACAAAACGAGGCAGCGTACAAGCAGCTCACCAGCACCAAAAACAACCTTAACGAGGAGCTTCTGCCCAGCAATATGCCCGGACATCAGGACTCTGTGGCGATTGCGGAAACGCTGTACAAGTTCTTTGGCGACCTTGGTTTCAACGTTGAGATAAGCCTTGGCAGGCCCGTCACGACGTCCACCAAAAAGGTTTACACCATATCGAGCGCATACAAGACGGACATGCAGACGCTTTACAAGGTGACGGACGCGATCGCGCGCGTGAAGTCGTACAATCTGACGTATCTTTCGATGACGCCGGACGGAAACGACGTTTCGGGCACGTTCTCGATGACGATCACGTACATTCTGAACGAATAGCACGACATTACTTGTGAGGAAGCGGCACCTTAAAATAAAGGATATTATATTCTATAAATATAACAATAAGTTACGAAAACGCGCGAAAGCGCAGTCGCAAAGATAAGACGGGAAAAATAAAAAAGTACGATTGACGGAAGGAGGTCAATTATGCTGACGTTATTAAAAAATATAGAAAGGTTTAACAAACGGTACAATAAAAAACGCGGCAGCGCGATGCTTATGGTACTTATGACTATGGCGATTATTATCGTCGTAGGCACTTCTATGCTCTTTGTGACGCTTTCCTCCTTCTCGAACAGCATTGCGGACACCCAGCAGGAACGCGCGTACAACGCCGCGCTCGTAATGACCGAAACGCTGAAAAGCTCCTCATATCTCGGCAAACTTATCGAAAGCAATTCCTTTGAGCTTGAACAAGATAATCCCGTCAAACTCCAATTCGACAACGGCGATCTTGACGATGAACTTGACGATTTCACGATAATCAACGGCGTGAAAGTTTACATCACGCTTACAAACGCGTCAAAGGTAAAGACGTCGCTTGACAGCGTGCTTGTCGACGTAAGGGGCGTAAAAGGCTCGCAAGAAAGAACAGTGAGCTTCACTTATAACAAAGAAACGACAGTTAAAAACGTTACGCTCAAAGACACGTTCGGCAACGCCTTGGTAACCAACAACGACATGGGCGGAGAACAAAAACGCGACGACCTTGTTTTCAAGAGAATCGAGGGCGATATTTCAATAAACTGTTGGGATGAAGAAGTCGTGAACGGGCAAACCGTGAAGAAGATGACCACCCGATACTTCAACCCGATCATTCTTGAAGGTCTTACGGGCAGTATCTTTGCCAACGGCGACCTTATTATCGGCGCTGCCGACAACGTTATAAAAGTTCAGGGCAATATCTATTGTGACGGCAACCTTACGATCAGGGGGCTTGACCTTGGCGTAAATCTTCCCGCGCTTTTCAAAAAAAAGTACAATAAAAAGTATATCAAATACAGCACGATCGGCAACAAGACTTTTGCGGGCTTCGATATCCTTGGCACCGGCGAATACATAGAGCGCGAACTCTCGGGCAAAGTGAACGAGGCGATGTATCTGAAATACAAAACGAAAAACGGCGACGACGACTTTTTGCCGTTGCAGGTTTATGACGAAGTCTCGCACTATACCCTTATGGATCGTGCGGACGAAAACGCCGAAACGTACACTTTCTGGACAAGAAACTGGGAGAAAGGCGGCGAGGTTGAAGAAGTCACGATAACGCTCAGGGTAAAAGTTAACGGCGAGTTGCAGGCGGTTGACGCGACGTACAATAATAAAAGCGGCGTAAATAACTCGCAATATCTCGGCGCGACGATGTATTCCACGCCCGAATGCAACCCCGAAGACATGATAATGCAGTATCCGAAGGGCGGCAACATATATTGCAGCGGCGATATTATCTTTGACAGGGTAAACCATGGGTATAACTGGGTTTATGCGCCGAAAGCATTAGGCCACAGCACCGAATACAAATACCACGACCTGGCAATTTACGACAGCACCGGCAAAGGGACAATAAATGTTTCAAGCAAAAAAGATCGTGAAAAAGTTGAAAACGCCACCGTGTCTTACAACAAAACCAAGATGAGAGGCGACATATTCTGCATGGGACGCATGATTATCGCGCCCGAAAATCTTGCGCTCACGTCCAAAAGCACCGGTTATAAAGACGAAGCCTTGGTATTCACGAGAATGAACGGTTCAAACTTCAACCGTTATCTTGATAAAGATACCATAAATAATCAAATTTATAGCAACGGCAATGATTTCTTTACGCGCCTGAAAGAGGTGTTTGGTTTCAACGGTAACAAATGGAACTATAACTTAAACAAACCCTACAAATATGACTATACTGGCTGGGACGGGTACGGGTATAGGTTATATAGCAATAACGGAAATATTGAAAACAGAGAGTATTACAAACCCGCGGAAAATTTCAAGAACGAAAACTTGAAACCGTTTATTGAGCAATTAAAAGGAGAGGACGGTCAAACCTATACCGACTTAAAAAACCTTTTCAAAAGCATAATTAAAAACGAAAAGGACAGTAATGGCGGGAAATTATATAACTCTGACTATATCTTAAAAGGCGACGGCTACTTGCCCGGTATGGGAACGGGAGACGGCGAGCATTATAGGCTTCATCCCGTAGAATTCAGCGAAACTTCCAACATTTATATTTATAACTGGAATTATGAGTCGCTTATTGAAAATACGGAAAAGAAAGAAGGCTCGGAAGAAAAAGTAAAGGTACAGCGCCAACTTAACAGCACTTCGCTGGTGCAGGAGTCGCGCGTGGACAATACACTCGATAATACCTCGGTCAGCACAGTAAACGACGTAACTTACAAAGCCGCGCTCACGGTAAAATATCAGACTCTCAACGTCAACGAGATTTACGTAGGCAGCGGCAATATCGAGGCTGTCGGTATCGACGCGTTCGGTTATGAAAGCGAAGCCGGCGTGAGAGCGAAAAAAATCGACACCATTGGCGATATGATTTCAAGCGAATATCAGGAGCAGAGCCTTCTTGACATAATTATGAAAATTTATAATCTGGACAAGGAACAGGCGCTTGAAAAACTAAAAAATGATTATTGGAAAGTTGACGATAATTTCAATGCGGTTGCCGACTTATCGATAAGCGTAAAAGATCATGAGTATAAGAAAAGACCGGTGATAGCAGATATAAGACACGATGGTATAATTTTAAGTTATAAGGTGAACTATACCACAACGGTGGATTATGAATGTATATTAAAAGTTAGACCTAAGGCAGGACGGAGAAAATTAACATGGGCTAAAAAAGCAACGATGCCCGAATACGGATATCAGGAAGGCGATAGTGGCAACGTCCACATAAAGTTTACCTATGAGATAGAGTACTTTATGTACGACGGGATGTTCTATGACGGAAACGGAGATGAGGTCAAAGACGAAAAGATCAAAGAAGTTTTCGGATGGGATGATGATACCATTAAAAGATTCAAAACAAATACTGCCAAATTTAGCGACGGACTGTTTTTAGATTTGGATAAAACAGCTCTTGAAAAAAATATTAAAAACCAAATCAAGACATTTGTTTTACAAGAAACGACAGAATTTCCAAATAAATGGGAAGAGGAACGCAGCAAATATGGTTGTCCGGACGTAGGTGACACAACACAAAAAACTAAAAGCGAATCAAAGACATTTAGGATGACCAAAACGACTTCGGAATGTGATACCGTTGAAACCGTTTTGAAATATGACAGCGTAAAAGACACGCTCAAAGATTTTGTCGAAGACGTCAAACAGCTGGCGCTTTTAAGCAATAGCGACAACAACAGTTTCAAGGCAATTACGAGCAAAGAAGACGTTGATAATATGATTTTTGCCGACAAGACAACCAAGGTCGGCGAAAGCGCATTCTTGTCCGTGCGCGCGTTCAGCGACGAAGACCACGGGATGTATCTGCGCTCATCCAACGCGCGGTATGCGAACGCGGACAAAAATTCAAGCGTATCAGCTGTTTTCCGTGAAATTATCGACGAAGGGTTTGCAAAAATCGCGATACTTAAAACAACCAAACTGACCGAAGATTTTATGCGCGATCAAATCGACACAGGAAAAATCACGGTCAAAGAATACAACCAGGTAAGCGAAGTACAGGACGACAAGTCGCTGAACCCGTTAAGGGAACTTAAACAAAACTGGTGTCATTTACAAGAATTGCAAGAAGGAAGTACTATTTATACTATCGATCAACTGAATGAATGGAAGAAAAACGGCAACCCAAGAGGAACCACAAACTTTTATACGGCTGATTCCTTGGCATCTGTCAGAGGTAAGACAAGTTCCGGTCATTTCAATAACGTTTGGACGTACGTCAGACACAGCGTCTTCGGATCAGAAAAACCGTTTTATGTGATTTACAACAACGATAGCGTCGACAACAACGTGCGCGTTTTACGGTTCACAAACAGCATCGACAACAACGTCACACCGTTGACTTGCGACAATACTTTCGGCTTGGATCCGCTGTATTGTGCTTATGACGACAAAGGAAATCCCGTTGGCGGAAATCAAGGCGGTGTATTTACCAATATCAAAGGTCTGCTGAGCGGAATACGTACGCAGGTTGACTATACCATATCCGAAGACACTTATTTCAACTTTGGTCGTTATAGCGGCGGTATAGATACCAGTAAGCAAAAGCCCGTCATCTTTGGCGCGAGCAACGATAGCGGCGTAATCGACTCGATTAACCAACTGAACAATACAAAACGTATGAATATTACAATCGACGCGACGGAAAAAGACGTTTACGTTTATATCAACGCGCCTTCGAAATACACACACGTCGGAAGCGGGAAAGGTTCATACGTTCAAGACGGCGACGAGTACACGCTTGTTGGCGAAGGCAAGGGCGATTACGAACTTCAAGCGGGCATTGAGTTCAGAAAATGCAGCTGGCGCGTTAAGGGCACACACAACGCCTATATTATGCTTGTCGGCGATACTTCAATCAATGCAAACGCATATAAGCTCAGCGTCAACACGAGCGGCGGTGTTTTCGATAACTCGGCGGACAGAAGCGACTCGATGCTCGGCACGCATTTCTACTCGGGCTTCTACACCACCTATTCGGGTTCTTATTCGATGGACGAAAATGGCGACAGCAGCCTTAAACTTGCGGCAAAGGAAATCAGCACTGTCGAAAGCGGCAATCTGTGCATTATCGGGACGATGGGCAACCAGTTGCTTCTGGGACGTGGCGGTTATATCAACGGGTTTGTGTATCTTCCCAACGGTAAATACGTCAACAACTCCACAGGCTTTTTGGGAATCCTGCCCAACGCATATTCAAACAACAACCAGGCAACAATTGTCGCAAAAGATATTTCGGTCAAAGGCAGTAATATCGGAAACCTGGTCTTCCAGGCGTTTGACGTATCGTCAAGCGCGGGCGGCGCTGGCAGCGATATCGATATCGACTATATCGAATCAAACGAAAAGATAACTTATACCAAATGGAATTTCGGCGGGTACTATTACGGCTAAAATGAAAAAAGTTTTGAAACGCTTAAAACTGAATAAAAAAGGCTTTACCTTTGCCGAATGTATCGTTGCAATCGCGTTGTTTGCGATCGTCGGCACGCTGGCGTTCACCATGTTCAACACGGCGACGCGCTATATGTCCAAGGCGAAAAAGGAAGAAGCCAAAAGGTCGCAGGCGCAGGAGCAGGCTCTTTTGAACACGTTTATGTACAACGACAAATACATCGTGTATCCGCACAGTATTTTGCAGGTATCGTACATCAGCACGTCGAAGGGCAACGTGGCGCAGTACGCGGCGGTGCTTAATTACGACACCGATTACGGCTCGGTACCGTTTGCGATTTCAATCGAACCCACCAAAGTGCAGGCGACGACTTATCCGATATACCCGTTCACAAGGTATCAGGTGACATCGGACAAGGGCACAAAACGCTGGATTTTCATTTTCAACGACGACGTTGAGTCTTACGACCTTAAAAACACGCAAGACGTCGAAAAATACTCGCTATCCAAAGACGAAGTAAAAACATACTTTAAAGATTAAAATGAGAAAACTCGCAAAAACCTTAAAAAATAAAAAAGGCTTCACCTTGGTCGAAGCAATCGCGGTCGTCGCCATTATGGGTATTCTCGCAACGGTTATCGGCGGGCTTGTCACGGCAGGCACGACGGCTTATATGCGCCAGAAAGAAAACGCCGCCGCAAAAGACCTTGGCACAATCGTCCAGAACGAGATCAAGCGGGCGGCAAGGTCGTCGGTTGAGGTATATTTGCAGGACGGCGCGCTTCCGACCGCCGACAACATGATTACAATCGACGATAATCAGACCCCTTACACAATGAAAAACGCGCCGACGGGCGAGTACAAGGTGTTCTCGTCGTCCGAAGCCGGCAGGCTTGTGTATTCGACGGACAGCGGCAAAACCACTGAAAACACTAAGGACTACTTCACGTCAAGCGCCGCCGAAGAGCGCGCGTTTTACGGCAGTTTCACGATTAAGGTTTACTTCCGGGCGATTGTCAACATGTTTAATGAGATTACGTCCGTCAAGGTATTCTGCGACGTCTATAACGCCAAAGGGCAAAGAAAATTCGACTCCCCGGGGCTTGAAATCGACTTTATCGAGGCGGATTACAGCCAATCGACGGAAACCAAACGTTTCAAAGGTATTTTCAGTTTCGAGAAGGGCAATATCGGGGCAATCACGGGCAGCTCAGACGTCTGGCAGTACAACAACATGCTGCTGGTTGAAAATTACAAGCCGGAAAACGAGAAAGGGTTCAAGAAGTTTTATTTCCGAACCGTGACAGGCGGTTGATAAAATGGAACTTGGCCATCTGTTATTCACGATATTTTCCGCATTTTTCGGGCTTGCGGTCGGCAGTTTTCTGAACGTTTGCATTTACCGCATTCCCAAAGGCACGTTTTTCACCGAAAAACACAGTTATTGTCCGAAGTGCGGGCAGCCGCTGAAATGGTACGATATGGTGCCGGTTTTCAGCTGGATTTTTCTTGGCGGAAAGTGCAGGAATTGCAAGGAAAAAATCTCCGCAAGGTACCCGATTGTGGAGTCGCTCAACGCCGTATTGTGGACGTTGTCGGCATATTTTATCGGGCTTAACGCCAACGCGTTCATATACGACGCGCTGTTTTCGGCGCTCATCGTGATGACGTTCATAGACATCGACACGAAAGAGATCCCGAACGGCATCGTCGTGTTCATCATAATTTTGTCGATCCCGCTGTTTTTCACGGCGAAGGACGTTGTGTGGTGGCACAGGCTTGTGGGCGCGGTGGTTATCAGCGTGCCGCTTTACGTGATCGCGCTCGTGACGGGCGGCATCGGCGGCGGCGACATAAAGCTTTATTTTGCGCTGGGGCTTGTGTTGGGGCTTTACCCGACGCTTGTGTCGGCGTTTATCGCGATAGTGTCGGCGGGGCTTATCGGCGGCGTACTTTTGCTGACGAAAAAGGTCAGAAAGGGGTACGAACTTCCGCTTGGTCCGTTTATCGCGCTTGGTGCGGTGGTCACGGTTTTTGCGGGCACGCCCATAATCGACGGCATAAAAAACTTATTCGGAATATAATATTTATATATCATAAGGAGAAAAGATGCAAAGAGGAGCAAGTTTAGGCGACATCCTGATAGAGAAAGGCTTTGTCAAACAGGCGCAACTGGATGACGCAAAACGTTGGCAAAAAACCCATCCCAACGAAAAAATCAGCGCGATATTGTTGTCGCGCGGCATTATCACCGAGGACGCGATGCTTTCTGCAATGGCGGAGCGTTTCAACACGACCTATATAAATACGGAACTTGTCGTCCGTCGTCCCGAAATTCTGAAAAACGTACCGGAGCAAATCGTCAAAAAGCACTGCATAATGCCGCTTGACGTGAAGGCGGGGCAGATAATAATTGCCACGCACGATCCGCACGACATCGGCGCGTTCGAGGACGTAAAGATGGTCACGCGTATGGACGTCGGTTTTGTCCTTGCGCCGCAGCGTATCATCGAAAGCGCGATTGAAAAGTACTACACCAACGCCGGCAACTTCTTCGTGTCGGACGAAGCGACGCAAAAGGTTGTCCAGCAGACTTCGGCGGCAACCCAGCAAAAGTTGTCCGAAATCGAAAGCCGCGTTGACAACACGCCTGTCGTCAAACTTATCAACAGCCTTATCACGCAGGCGTACATGCGCCGCGCGTCTGATATTCATATTGAGCCGTTTGAGGAGCAAATCCTTGTCCGCATGCGTATCGACGGCGAGCTTGTCGAATGTATGCGCTTGGACATTTCCACGCTTAACAGTATCGTTTCGCGTTGTAAAATCCTTGCGGGCATCAACATTGCTGAAAAGCGAATCCCGCAGGACGGCCGTATCGACTTCAACAACGGCGACATCAACATCGACCTTCGTGTCAACACGCTGCCCACGATTTACGGTGAAAAGGTCAACATGCGTCTTCTTGCAACCGAAGACGCCGCGCTTATCACGCTTCCCGACCTTGGCATGCCCGACAAACTGTTTGAACAGTTCTCCCGCATCATCAAAGCGCCGAACGGGATCATTCTTGTCACGGGGCCTACGGGTTCAGGTAAGTCGACGACGTTGTACGCCGTCCTTAGCGAACTCAACAAACCGAACGTCAATATAACGACGGTCGAAGACCCTGTCGAAAAGCAAATCTTCGGCGTCAATCAGGTGCAAACCAATGCAAAGGCGGGCTTAACGTTCGCAAGCGGACTTCGCGCAATCCTGCGTCAGGACCCGGATATCGTCATGATCGGTGAAATTCGTGATACCGAAACCGCCGAAATCGCAATCCGCGCCGCTATCACGGGCCACTTGGTTTTGTCGACGCTGCACACCAACGACGCCGCGTCAAGTATCGTCCGTCTTATCGACATGGGCGTTGCGTCATACATGGTCGCGTCGTCCGTGAACTGCGTTGTCGCGCAAAGGCTTGTCAAAAAACTTTGCCCGGAATGCAAGAGAAAACGCGAAATCAAGGCGGAAGAAGCCGCACTTTTGAAAGATCCGTCAATCACTCATATTTATGAGCCTGTCGGCTGTCCCCGCTGCGGCAACACCGGCTACAAGGGACGTACCGCAATTTACGAAATTATCGAAATCGACAGCGACCTTCGCCGTATGATCTCCGAGGGCAGGACAACCGAGGAAATCCGCGACTTCGCCAAAGAGCACGGCGCAACGTTTTTGGAAGACAGCATCCGCACGCTCATCGGCAACGGCACGACGTCCATGTCCGAGTTTTACCGCCTTATTTACAGCATTTAATAAACGGGAACATACCAAAACAAAACTCTGCAACTTCTTGCAGAGTTTTTTAATACAAGCGGTAACCCTTCCGGGAGATTGCCACGCTACGCTCGCAATGACAGAGTACTTCGTACGGAATAGAAAAAGGGTGTTTGTCAGAAACAAATAGCAAATTTACGTGCGCTCTTTATGCGATTGCGTGCAACGCACTTTATGTCATTCTGAGGAGCAACGCGACGTGAGAATCCCCCGGAAGGAAACCATATAAAAAAAAAGCGAGGCGTTTGCCTCGCTTAATGTTTTGTTGTTTTTGAAAGTTGTTATTTTACGACTCCTTCTTTATCAACAGTGTAAACTGTCGGTCCACCGCTTCCTTTGTGCGTGTAGGTAACTTTGATATCAGTGTTTTCAATAGAAACGCTAATCACTCCTTTTCCCGCCTCGTCTTTAATCAAACCGGGGAATTCTTTGTCAATAAACGAAGTCTTCAAGTTAGCCGCTGTTAAAGCGTCGGTAGTTCCAGCAATTACAAACCCATCACCAGCTTCGTTAAGAACAATATCATTACCAATAATCAAAGAAGCAATTTGGTCAGCGACTTTCTTTGCTTGGGTTTTGTTTGCATTGTCAGTTTGTTTATTAAGTTGTGACACGGTTACGCCTGCAATCGTGCCTGCAAGGACTGCCATGATTGCGATTACGACGATAAGTTCAACGAGCGTGAAGCCCTTTTTGTTTTTTCTAAGTTTTAACATTTATGTTAATCCTCCACTATAATTATTTCAAAATTTGAGCATACAGGGCAAAAAATCCTTATTTTGCGATTAGTAAGTCAAAAACCGCGCTTGAAATGGTGTTTTTTATTATACTGTCAAAAGGACACTCTTGCTATCATATATAATAGGTGTGACTTAATAAATATAAATACAAGAGAATATGATGTGAAAATATAGAGCGGTTGACTTTGGTATATAGGATAATAATTGATTGAAGTTTACAAACGAATTGTATTGATATTTTAATTAGTTCTCTTTTATTCGATATTTTGAGCAAATAAAATGATGCAATGACAGGGTACTTGTACGGAATGGACAACAAAACAACATAATAATATAGTGTTTTTTATCAAACTGTCAAAAGGACACTCTTGCTAAATAGATGACCGACTGTGATATTTTTTTGGTATCATATAAATCATTAAATTAAAAACCGAGAATGCGTCACAAAAATACAATTAAATTTTTTGGTTTATGACAAGGTTCCCTTCCGCTTGGCGCACACTGCTCTTTTGAAATCGCATTATCGCAAGCGATAACGCTCACTCTTTTGTTTGTGTGCGCCTTTTTCTCCACGCAAGTACAAAAGTATCTTGCGTGGGTTTATAACAAGGAACCCTTCCGGGGGATTGCCACGCTACGCTCGCAATGACATAGTACTTCGTACGCAAGACTATAAGGGTGCCGTGATAGGCTCTCAATGACAGAAACCCTGGCAGGACACCCTGGCGTAAGCCGCACAGCAGCCAATTACCCTGTATGAATTTTAGTAAATGTTAGTATTTGCTGTGAAAAATTTAAAAAAACGTATGAAAATATTTGAATATGTGCATTGAATGGGTGAAAGTTGCACAAAAATGGGATTTTTTTGGACTATTATACAATATAGTACTATTATAGTATTTTAGTATTTTCAAAAAAAGTATTGACGGGGCATATTTTATAAAGTATAATAATAGTTGTGAAGGGAAACTATGACACTTTTTTATGCTGTTTTCCCTGAACAAAAAAATATCGGACAAAACGTCGCAAAATAAGGATTTGTCGCAGCATTGCTTTGTTCAATGACAGCGCGCTAAAATCC
>OCHN01001888.1_pt1 | contig 15095 bp, 9 predicted proteins | sample 1538911 | NCBI WGS metagenome assembly OCHN01 (sample SAMN04571736, study PRJEB22368) | human gut metagenome | biome: human gut; material: stool | host: Homo sapiens | place: Luxembourg | collected 2013-01-11 | reverse complement strand
CAAGACGACCCATGAGGATACAGTTTGTGATGATAAGTCCGACGTAGACAGAAAGCTGTACGCTAACATCATAAGCAAAGGCTTTGAGCACTTGGCTAACGATGGTTACCAAAGCGGCAACAACAACGAGCTGTACGACAATACGAATACGAGTAGGAATGGTGTTGCGGATGATAGAGATGATAACATTCGAGAATGCTGTAATCACGGTTACCGCAAGTCCCATCACGATGGCTGGCTTCAGCTGTGAAGTCACGGCCAATGCGGAACAGATACCAAGCACCTGAACCAAGATAGGATGGTTAAGGTTCAGAGGACTGGTAAATACTTCCTTATTTTGTTTTGAAAATAAGCTCATAACTTAAAATCTTATTTCTTTAAAAATGTGACATACTTACTGAAACACTCCTGAAGCATAAGCGACACGCCATCAGAGGTGAGAGTAGCGCCAGTAACGGCATCAACCTCAGAAGCTGGATTCTTAACGTCGCTTGCTTTCTTAACAGCTATAGCTACGGCAGCACCATCGGCAGAGAAAATCTTCTTTCCCTTAAAATGGTCTTGCCAAGCCTTGCTATCCTTGATTTCTGCACCAAGTCCGGCTGTCTCGCCCTGATGGTCGAAATATGCGCCATAGATGGTGTTCTTGTCAGCATCGAGAGCAATATAACCCCAGATAGAGCCCCAAAGACCCATACCGTATACAGGGATTACATATTTCTTTTCGCCATCAACATTGCAGACATATACTGCAAGCTTACCCTCTTTGAGATCAGCACTATTAAGCTTAAAGCCTGCGTTTTCGCCACCCTTTTCGCCTTTGTTGATAACAGTAGCGTTGGTATCGATAATCTCGTCGCACTCTACAACCTCGGTATATTTAGCTGCAGCATCAGCATCGCTAAGGTCGCGGATGTTGAGCGAAGCGAGTATCTGCTTCTTTTTGTCGAGTGCCACATTGATATCCTGCTGTGGTTTCAATGCCGCATAAACAAAGGCAAGGAGAAACGCTACAACAACAACCAAGATAGCACTATATATAATAATGTAGGAATTCTTATTTGTATTCATGATTATACGCTATTAATGGTGTTTACTTCTGAATTCGCTTCATTCGCTTGCTAACATTAGCCTCAACAACATAGTGGTCAATGAGCGGAGCCATCATGTTGCCAAACAATATGGCGAGCATCATACCCTCTGGATAACCAGGGTTCATAACGCGGATGATGATAGCCAAAGCGCCTATCATGAAGCCATAGATATATTTACCAGTATTAGTACGTGCGCTTGTCACAGGGTCGGTAGCCATGAAGACTGCTCCGAAAGCAAAACCACCCAAAACAAGGTGCTCATACCAAGCGATAGCACACATATCGGTAGCCTGGAAGATAACGGCAGCAATAGCTCCACCAACAATAACGCTAAACATGGTGCGCCAAGAAGCAATGCCTGTCCACAAAAGGATTACGGCTCCGATAGCGATAGCTACAACGCTTGTTTCACCAATACTACCAGGGATGAAACCAAGAATCATATCCTGAAGCGAAGCTGTGATGTCGGTACCAGCAGCAAGCTGACCAAGAGGTGTAGCACCTGTGGTAGAGTCGACAGCCACATGACCAAGACCAAAGATAGTGTCGTTGGCAATCCAAACCTGATCACCACTCATCTTGGTAGGATAAGAGAAGAAGAGGAATGCACGAGCCACGAGAGCCACGTTGAAGATGTTCATACCTGTTCCACCAAAAATCTCCTTACCGATAACTACGGCAAAGGCTACTGCGATGGCGAGCATCCACAAAGGGCAGCCTACAGGAACAATCATAGGAATGATGATACCGGAAACGAGGTAGCCTTCCTGAATTTCCTCTCCCTTCCATTGTGCCCAAGCAAACTCGATGCCAAGACCAACGATATAGCTAACGAGGATTTTTGGCAATACTGCCAAAGCTCCATAGAGGAACATTTCAACAAACGAGGTAGAAGCCAAAGCCTGAGCATGTGCAGCATTCTGATAGCCCACATTATACATACCGAAAAGCAAAGCTGGCAACAGAGCTATCACAACGATACTCATGATGCGCTTTGAGTCGATGGCGTCGTGGATGTTTACACCACTCTTTGCTGTGTCGTTAGGCACAAAGAGAAAAGTCTCAAAGCCGTCGAAGACACTACGAAAGGCATGCAACTTTCCACCCTCTTCGAAAGTAGGTTTTACTTTATCGAGATATTTACGTAATGACATGATTAAATAAATTAAAGTTATGATATGTGTTTAGCTTTCCTTTCTCAAAATATCGAGACCCTTGCGCACGATGTCTTGCAGTTCAAGCTTTGAAGAGCATACAAACTCAGCCACAGCGAAGTCTTCTGGAGAAACCTCGTAGATACCAAGTTGCTCCTGGCGGTCGATGTCACCTGCGATGATGGCCTTGATAAGATATTCGCCATAGATATCCATTGGCAACACCTTGTCGTATTCGCCGCTCATTATCATGTGGCGCTTGCCACCCTTGATACGTGCATCGATATTGTAGTTGCGCTTTCCGAAGAGCCATGAGAAATAGCTATGGTTAGCCGAGAACTGATTTAGACGTGGCATTATCCAGCCAAACATCTCGTCTGCATCGTTACCCTCAGGGATAACGCAAACCTCAGAAGTATGAGCACCAAGGAAGTCGTCTGCAGTAGCCTTGCGACCTGTCAAAGGATTGCCATTAATAATTCTGATACCAGTCTCGCGTTTTAGTTTTCCTTTAAGTATCATACACAAAGGTGTACCAACCAAGGCTTCTGCATATTCAGGAGTTTTGATTTCTGCGCCAGCTACAGCAACCAAGCGAGTAAGGTCTACACGACCGTTGTTAACCAAACGTCCGATAAACAATACAGCAACAGGATCGACAGTCCAAACCACTTCACCCTTGTTTACTGGGTCAAGATGATTAATCTGCACACCAACGTTGGCTGCAGGACAAGGACCTACGAAGCGATTAACCTGAGCATCCTTTAAACCATCCCAAAGTTTGTTGCTGCTGTTCTTGCCAATGCCAACATTCACGTTAGCAATCTTAGCAAGAGCCGAGATACCAGCCTGAAAGTCAGCCTCCTGTCCTTCGAGTTCATACTCAAAGTCGGCAGCTAAAGGCATGTCGCGGAATGCAGAAACATAAATAGCCTTAGGATTTGTGTCTGGTGTTGTAGAAACAGCAAAAGGCAACTGGTTGATATAACCAAACAAGCCTGCTTCGAGTAATAAATCTTTTACCTTCTGTGCATCGGCAGAAGCCAAGTCAAGCTTACCGAAGTCACGATACTGCTGCTCTGCGTCGGCAGTAACTTTAATACTCATCACTTTGCGGCGGTCGCCACGAACAACGGCACTAACGGTACCGCTGACAGGAGAAGCGAATTTCACCTCAGGGAAATTCTTGTTGACAAACAAAGCGTCGCCTGCCAACACCTTTGCACCCTCCTTAACAACAACCTTGGGGACAACACCGGCAAAGTCGTCGGGAACAAGGGCAAAGTCACCAATAGGCGACACAACAGCCTTTCGCTTTTCGGCCTGACCTACGAGCGAAATGTCTAATCCCTTGTGCGTCTCAAAATTTCTGATCATAACTATATATTAATAAGGATAATTATTATTCTCTATGCTTGATAGCTGCAAAATTACAGAATAAATAGGAAAAAATGATAAAAATAACTTCGTTTGTTGCTCGTAAACAAGTAAATTTGTAATTTTGTAGACCATTTGCAAAATTATTGACCACAATTTGTAAAATGGTGTTTACAAATGAAAAGACTGAAGACTATAATAAATGCCACGATATGGACACTCTGCGCTCTGTATCTTAGTATCGTAGTGCTGCTGAATATTCCGGCAGTACAAGCTTTCGTTGGTAGCCAAACAGCCAATTTCATCGGTAATGCTCTCGACACCAATGTGAGCATCGGTCGCATAGACCTTGGATTGCTCAACCGTGTTATTATAGATAATGTACGCATAGACGACCAGGCTAACAAAAAGCTGTTGACAGCCACTCGCCTTTCGGCCAAGATATCATTTACAGACCTTGTGAAGGGTGGCATCACGATATCGTCGGCACAGATTTTCGGTCTTGATGCCAACATTTATCGCAAGGACGAGAAGTCAAATACCAACCTTCAATTCATCATCGACGCCTTAGCATCGAAGGATACCACCAAGACCAAGAAGCCTTTGAATCTTGAGATTGGCTCGTTGGTGATACGCCATGGCAAGGTGAGATACAACCAGCTGGATTCTCCCGACTTCCGACTAACATCGCTAAAGCATATAGACCTTAGCGATATAAGTGCGCATATAATTCTCAACAGACTTACCAACGATTCTATAAATCTAAATATCAAGAAGTTAGCCTTGAAAGACAAATCAGGACTTCAACTTCGTGATTTCAAACTTAGAGCTATAGCAAGTAAGAAGAAAGCAGAAATCGACAAGCTATATATTGCTTTGCCAAAGTCTGAAATTAATGTAGATAAAGCAGTAGCTACTTACGATGCCAAGGATAGCAAGTCGCTATTGCCATCGCTACAATATGAAGCCGAGATGGAGCATAGCCATGTATACCTGCCCGACTTGGCAGCCGTGGTTCCGGAGCTTGCAAAACTTGCAAATACCATAAACATTTCGACGTCAATATCTGGAACAGGAACAAGCATGAAAGTTGCACGTTTGGAGATTGATACCGACAACGGCTCAACAAAACTTAGTGCTGACGGTTCGCTAAGTAATGGTTTTGATTCGCCAAAATGGATTGCGAATATAGCCCTGCTGAAGGTTGGCAATACTACTATAGACAAGGTTCTAAAAGCCTTCAACCCTAACAAGGCTATGCCTACCCCACTCGCCAACCTTGGCGATATAGCTTTCGTGGGCTCTATTGGCGGTAAGGGTAACGACATCTCTGCCAACGGCAATCTCAAGACGAGTGCAGGCTCGCTAAAGATTGATGGAGGAAAGGAAGATAGAAATTTGTCGCTATCTGTAAGCACCAACGATTGCAACCTTGCTGAAATTCTCGACAACGACAAGCTCGGCATATTGGCAACAGAAATTAAAGTTACTGCCATGTTGCAAAACGAAGCTAAAAATACTGGTAATGGCAAGGCTCGTAAAGGCATTCTTGGCAAGATACAGCAGCTGACGGCTAATGGCAATATCGACAAATTTCAATACAACGGCTATGTATATTCCAACATCAATATCGACGGAAAACTTGATGGCAATAACATAAGCGGACAGCTTGCTATCAACGACGATAACATAAAGCTAAATGCCAACGGCACCTTCGCTACCGATCATCCAAAGGCAGATTTGCTGTTGCAGTTGGGCAACATCTGTCCAAAGGCGTTAGGACTGACAGACAAATGGGGCGACGCATGCTTCGCAGCTAATGTGGATGCCGACTTTGTAGGTACCAACGTTGATAATGCAAATGGTAATATTACTATTAGCAACTTCAGCATGGCTACTGCCGAAGATACTTATAATATAAGAAACGTATCGCTATCATCACGTTACAACGATGAGCGACATACCATAACGCTAAATTCCGACTTTGCAAACGTTGGCATAACAGGACAATTCCATATAGCCGACCTCATACAATATGTAGAGAATCTGGTGGCAGAGAAATTGCCAAGCATACAGCAGCTCACACCTATCAGAACTCGCAAGGCGCCTGACTGCCGAATGCTGTTCTATGCCGACATCATGACTACCGAACCTCTGCAACGACTATTGAATGTGCCCGTAGCATTAAAGAAGCCTGCGCGCATAGATGGATATATGAATAGTCTGCAGTCGGAACTAAGCATACAGGCATCTGTGCCACTACTGAGCATTAGCAACCAAGACTATGCCGACATCTCGCTTTCTGTATCAACGCCAGCAGATGCTCTTAACGCAATTCTTAAAGCAAAGAAGGTGTTGAGCAACGGCAATAAGGCAGAATACGCTCTCGACGCTATGGCTGCAAACAATAAACTTTCGGCAGCTCTCGTCTTCGATAATCATAGCAAGTTGCACATAAAAGGCAACATGAATGCCAACGCTCAATTCTCACGCAACGAAGAAGGCAAGGTGAAGGCTGTGGTAAATATCATGCCATCGCATATGATGATAGACAACACCAACTGGGATATCATGAGCTCTACCCTCACCTATTCGCCAAAACATATAGAGATAGAGAACTTCGCTATAGAGCATGACGACCAGCATATTCATATCAACGGTCTGGCCACGGAGGATAATTCAGATTCGCTAACGGTAGACTTGAAGGATGTTGATGTGGCTTATATCCTTAACCTCGTCAACTTCCATGCTGTAGACTTCGACGGTCATGCTTCGGGCAAGGCTTTTGTCTCAGGTACCTTTGGCACACCTCATGCCAAGGCTAACCTTACGGTAGATAAATTCACATTCGAAGAAGGAAGAATGGGAACTCTATATGCCGACGTGGCTTGGAACAACGAGCAGGAACAGATAGACATCAACGCCAAAGCTAAAGACGAAGGTGGCAGACATACAGACATTAATGGTTATGTATCGCCAAAGCGCAACTATATAGACCTCGGCATTTCTGCCCACAACACAAGGGCAGAATTTATGCTTGGCTTCTGTAGCAGCTTCATGGACAAATGCGATGTTAATGCTAATGGCGACGTGAGACTATGGGGATCGTTAAGTGCGCTAAACCTCACGGGCGACCTCGATATAGCTGGAAAGATTGGTATTTCAAGTTTGAACACGGAGTATTCATTTAATAATGCTCATGTGCGACTATTGGAGAACGAAATCCAATTGCCTGGCGACACCATTATCGACCATAGAGGCAACACAGGCGTGGTGACAGGAAGCTTGCATCATCAGCATCTCTCGCGCCTTACCTACGATATCGGAGTGAAAGCCAACAACCTCTTAGCATACAACTTCGATGGCTCGGATGGCAGCACATTCTATGGCACAGCCTATGCCACGGGCCAATGCAACATACGCGGACGAAGTGGCGAAGTGGTGATGGATATCGACGTTGTGCCTAACGAGGGTTCTATCATAACATATAATGTTTCGAGTCCTGATGCCATAAAGTCGCAAGAGTTTATAAACTGGGTGGATAGAGATTCTATGCAACTACAAGGTACGAAGATAAATCTGCCACAGGGATTGAAGACCCTGGCTGATATGCCTTCCGACATACGCCTCAACTTCTTGGTGCATACGCAACCTACGGCAACGATACGCTTGATAATGGACAATACAAGTGGCGACTATATCGACTTGCGCGGTTCGGGCGTTATTCGTGCCACATATTATAATAAGGGCTCTTTCGACCTCTATGGCAACTACTTGGTGGAGAGTGGCGTATATAAACTTACCATTCAGAATGCTTTGCACAAGGATTTTGAATTCATGCCTGGCGGCACAATTGCTTTTGGTGGCAATCCGTATGATGCGATATTGAACCTCAAGGCTATGTATCCTGTAAACTCCGTGAGCCTATCAGACTTGCAGTTAGGTCGCTCGTTTACGAGCAACAACATCCGCGTGAACTGTCTCATGAATATCACAGGAACGCCTAATCAGCCAAAGGTAGACTTCGGATTAGATATGCCTACGGTTAGTAGCGACGCCAAACAGATGATATACAACCTCATAAATAGCGAGGAGGAGATGAACCAGCAGGTTATCTATTTGCTTGCTGTAGGAAGATTCTATTCGCAGGGCAACAACAACGCGAATGCCGAAGGTGAAGCACAAAGTCAGACTACGTTGGCCATGCAGAGTATATTGAGCGGACAGATAAGTCAGCAGATAAACTCGCTATTGGGAACGGTTATTAATAACAACAACTGGAACTTTGGAGCCAATATCTCTACTGGCGACGAGGGATGGAACAACGCCGAATACGAGGGACTGCTTAGCGGTAGACTGCTCAACAATCGTCTGCTCTTTAATGGTCAGTTTGGCTATCGCGACAACGCTAATGCCACACAAAGTTTCATCGGCGATTTCGACCTTCGCTATCTTCTTTTCCCTAACGGCAACCTTGCCGTGCGTGTGTACAACCAGTCTAACGACCGCTACTTCACTCGCAATAGTCTAAACACCCAAGGTCTGGGCTTCATCCTAAAAAAAGACTTCAACGGAAGAAGGAAGAATAAGAAAGGTAAAAAGGTAAATGAGTAAAAAGATAAATGAGATATATTATTTTTTAAAAACAACCAAAATTTATAACATGAAGAAAAACATTTTCATTATCGCTATGGCTGCAGTAATGGCAAGTGCTTGCAGCTCATCAAAGCAAGTAGCATCATCAGCCGACCTTAATGGCGAATGGACAATTGAGAAAGTCAACGGCACAGCTATCAATAAGAATGCTGGCGACGAGATTCCATTCCTCGGTTTTGAGGTAGACAAAAAGAATGTATATGGTTGCACAGGTTGCAACAATCTGACAGGAACCATGGAAATAAAGGACAACAAGCTCGATCTCTCAAAGATGGGATGCACACAGATGCTGTGCGCAGACATGACAAACGAGCAGATTGTTCTTGGCGCGTTGGAGAAAGTAAACTCTTTCAGCATCGACGAAAATGGCAACCTCATCCTTAGCAACAAGCAGGGTAAGGCAGTCATCGAACTTGTTAAGAAGAAATAATCCTACTTGCTAAGAAGAAATATTCCTTCAACCCCAATAAACAATTCGCCCTGCAAGGGAAAAGTGTTATCAAGGCTGATAAACACTTTATCCTTTGCAGGGCGTTTTAGTTTGCCTTCCTGGCTGATTACTATTTAATCTTTTCCCACGTATTCAAATAATAGCATTTCGATTAATCGTAATTAGCAATTCGACTAATCGTAATTAGCATTTAGATTACTCGTAATTAGCAATTCGACTAATCATAATTAGCAACTCGACTAATCGTTATTAGCGTTTCGACTAATCGTAATCAGCATTTCGATTACTCCAAGATTCTGAACTTGGCAAACTTTAGGAGTAGCTGCTTGGTACCTACGTTTTCAAATTCTACGGTTGCCTTAGTATTCTCGCCCGAACCTTCTACATTAAGCACCCTACCAATTCCGAAGCGCAAATGCTCGATAACGTTGCCTGTATGAAGCGAACCAGCAGAAGCTGACGACTGGGAACTTGAGGAAGTAGACATACCTGCTGACGATAGCGAAGAGCCAGAAGATGATGCCGACGGCATCTGACGTCCACCATTTGTCATGGCTTCCGGCACACGCTTAAAGTTGCCACCACTTGCAGCAAGCAATTGCTTAAACTTATCTGAGAATGGGTCTACAGCCTCTTCACTTCTATTGCCACGAGTAATCTTCGGCTTAGGGTCGGCAACAAAGCGGTCGGCAACAGGACGATTGTTTTGCATGCCGCGACCATAATGCGGAGTATCGCTATCCCACCCATGAGCTCCACGATAAGGAGTATTCGACTCGTAGTTGTCGCTACCCCAACGAGAACCACGTGACGACTCGCCCCAACGAGAACCACGTGACGACTCGCCCATAGACTGATTCTGCATAGAAACATACTTAGAACTAATCTCACGCAAGAACATGCTTGGATTCATAAACTCAGCACGACCATAGCGGAAGCGTGACTTCACGTGTGTGATATAGCAATGCTTCTCGGCACGAGTCATGGCTACGTACATCAGTCGTCGCTCCTCTTCAAGACCGCGTGGCGAGTCCATACTCATTTGGCTTGGGAAGATGGAATCTTCTACGCCAACGATAAAGACGGTATTAAACTCCAATCCCTTTGCGGCATGAACCGTCATGAGCGACACACGATTTTGAGTATCGCCATCTTCGTCGCTCTCAAGGTCGGTAAGCAACGACACCTCTTGCAGATAGTTAGAGAGATAAATATCATTCTCCCTACCCTCTTCGCGTTGAGCCTCTACAAAGTCGTGGATAGAAGAAATGAAGGCATCGATATTCTCACGACGAGTCTCGCCCTCTACCGTCACGTCGGCAGCAAGGTCGGCCATGATGCCGCTATTCTTGAGGATATCCTCGCCAAGAGTGTAGGCATCGGTAACGTTGACCTCAGCCACAAAACTATCTATAAGCTGCTTAAAGCGGTCGAGCTTGGTGAGTGTTCCCTTGTTGACATCGAGCTTATAGAGCGTAGGATTTTCCAACAATTGCCAGAAGCTAACGCCATATTCTACGGCAGCTGAAGCAAGTTTCTGAATTGTTGTGTTGCCTATGCCACGAGCAGGATAGTTGACCACACGACGGAAAGCCTCTTCGTCATTAGGATTGGCTACAAGTCGGAAATATGCCATCACATCCTTTATCTCCTTACGTTGATAGAAGCTCTGACCGCCAAAGATGGTATACGGAATATTTTGCTTGCGCAATTCTTCCTCGAAACTTCTACAAAGGGCGTTGGCACGATAAAGGATAGCGAAGTCGGAATATTGGCTATTCTCACGACTCACATATCGCTTAATGGTATTGCAAACCACGATAGCCTCTTCCTTATCAGAATAGGTCTCGATTACCGAAATCTTGTCGCCTTCCTCATTCTCGCTATACACTTGCTTCGGTATCTGCCTACGGTTTTTCTGCATGATGCTGTTGGCAGCTTCAACGATAGTTTGAGTGGAACGATAGTTGCGCTCAAGCTTGAAGAGCAAAGCATTAGGATATTGATGTTGGAAGTCGAGGATGTTGTCGATATTGGCACCACGAAAGGCATAGATACTTTGGTAGTCGTCGCCAACTACGCAGATGCGTTGGTTTTCGCGAGTAAGGAGAGTAAGTATGCGTTGCTGAGCATAGTTGGTGTCTTGATACTCATCCACGAGCACATAGGCAAACCTCTCGGCATATTTTCTCCTTACCGCCTCGTTCTCCGACAACAGACGGAAAGTGAGTACCAGCAAGTCATCAAAGTCCATAGCATTAGCCTGCAAGAGTCGTTGCTGATATATGCGATATATTGCTGCTGTTTGCGGTATCTGCGCACGAGCATCACGCTCGGCAATATAGTTGTCAGCAGCATAAGCTTCGGGAGCCACAAGTTTGTTTTTAGCCAACGAAATATGCTTATGCACGGTAGCTGGCTTATATAGCTTGTCGTCGAGTTTTAATTCCTTAGCGATATTCTTGAGTAGCGAACGCGAGTCGGCTTCGTCATAAATAGTAAACTGCGAAGAATATCCTATATGCTCAGCCTCGGCACGAAGTATGCGTGCAAATACCGAGTGGAAGGTGCCCATATTTAGTCGCAAGGCAGCCTGGTCGCCCACGATAGTGGCGATACGCTCTTTCATCTCCTTGGCAGCCTTATTGGTAAAGGTTAGGGCAAGGATGCTCCATGGCTGCAAGCCACGAGCTATGAGGTAGGCTATCTTATATGTAAGCACACGAGTCTTGCCCGAGCCTGCGCCGGCAATAACAAGTTGCGGACCGTCGAGATATTCCACGGCCTTGCGTTGCGACTCGTTGAGCTGCGAGAGAATGTCTTGTATGTTGTAGTCCATATTGATGGTTTAATTCTTCTTATGATACACGCCACCAACGGCAGTACTTGGATTATAGTCTTGACCCTCCTTAGGAAACGACGGAATGTATCTCATATTTGCCTTAATGGCTCTTTGGCGTTTGCGCATATAGGCACTTGGATCTTTCGAGCTATAAATATGTGGATTAGGCAAAGTGGCAGCTATCAAGGCACATTCGCCTCGACTCAATTCCGAAGCCTGCTTGCCGAAATTGTTTTCTGCCACAGCGTCCAAGCCATATATCCTATCGCCCATCTCAATAGAGTTGAGATAAACCTCCATAATGCGTTGTTTGCTCCACATCATCTCGATAAGAGCCGTGAAATAAACCTCAAATCCCTTTCTTACCCACGAACGACCAGGCCAAAGGAATACGTTTTTAGCTGTTTGCTGCGAGATTGTGCTGGCGCCATATTTCTTTCCTCCCTTAGTATTGCGCTTTGCAGCCTTGCCTATGGCATCGAAGTCGAAGCCGTGGTGTAGCAAAAACCTTGAGTCTTCGCTCGCCATCACGGCCACGGGCATATGTGGCGACATTTCGTCTAATGGCACCCAATGATGATGCATGGTGAGGCTACCTGTTTGCATACAACGGATGAACATTAATGGAGTGAAATAAACAGGAATAAAGCGATAGGCTACGACAGCAAGAATAGTAGAGGCAAAGAATAATGCCACTATCCATTTCAGAATATTCTTCAGCTTTTTCACGAGTGTTGTTTTGAAGTTGAGTTCATTATTAAGAAAAATGTTTCTTATAAGAAAACAGATTCTTTTATTAAGAAAAAAACATGCAGGAACAGGCATACTTCTTATTAATACGCCTGCACCTGCATGGTAGTATGTAAAACCCAGTATTACTTGAGTGTGCCATTGTTAGCAGCCTCAATCATAGCCTTGCTTGCATAGAGATAGAGCTCTACACGACGGTTAGCCTGACGACCAGCAGCTGTTGAGTTGTCAGCAACAGGCTGTGAGCTGCTCTTACCAACAACATTAGCAAACTGTGAACGAGGAACGCCGCAGCTTACCAAATAGTCTACAACGCTCTGTGCACGTTGGTTGCTCAAAGGCTGATTGATACCCTCGTTACCTGTAGAGTCGGTATGACCATAAACGTCTACCTGGCAACCAGAATAGTTCTTCAACATAGTAGCAAATTTAGCCAAATCGTTCTTTGAAGCTGTGCTCAAAACAGCCTTGCTTGAAGCGAAGAGAAGACCAGAATCGAATGTTGCCTTTACAGCCTTCAAACCGTTAGCGTCTGTAACTTCCTCTACCTTTGCGCTCTCAATCTTAGCAGCTTCTGCAGCTACCTTGTCCATATGCTTACCGATGATAGCACCAGTACCCGCACCTACAGCACCACCAATAGCAGCACCTACAGCTGTATTACCTGCAATCTTACCAATAATAGCACCAAGAGCAGCACCTGCACCTGTACCAATCAAAGCTCCTGTACCAGTTTTTGTAGAGCAACTGCAAACAGCCAACACGCAGAGGCCAGCAGTCATCATTTTAAGATTCTTCATGTTTGTTGTTATTAAAATTGATTAAAAGTTTATTTCTTTTACCTTAGGATATGCAAAGTTAATTCTTTTTTCGTCATTGTTTGCCTTATCCCAACATTTTTTTGTAATTTTGCGGCAAAATTAATCAATAATTCCTTTAAGGATATGGGAAAATCCCTATTGTCTTGTAGGAAATACTATAAAGAACATATAGATTTCACTATCGAGGGGTTATAGAAAAGATAATGCAGAAACAATAAAACCAAAATATAAAAATGGCAAAAGAACTAAAAGAATTGACCAAAAGAGCTGATAACTACAGCCAATGGTACAACGACTTGGTAGTAAAGGCCGACCTCGCTGAGCAGTCGGCAGTACGCGGATGTATGGTGATTAAGCCTTATGGCTATGCCATCTGGGAAAAGATGCAGCAGCAGCTTGACAAGATGTTCAAGGAGACTGGTGTTCAGAATGCTTACTTCCCTTTGCTCATCCCTAAGTCGTTCCTTAGCCGCGAGGCAGAACACGTAAAGGGCTTTGCTAAAGAGTGTGCCGTTGTTACCCACTATCGTTTGAAGTCGAGCGAAGATGGCAATAGCGTAGAAGTAGACCCTTCAGCTCGTCTTGAGGAAGAGCTCATCATTCGTCCTACATCCGAGACTATCATCTGGAATACATACAAGAATTGGATTCACTCATGGCGCGATCTGCCTTTGATGTGCAACCAATGGTGTAACGTAATGCGTTGGGAAATGCGTACTCGTCCTTTCCTCCGCACATCTGAATTCTTGTGGCAGGAAGGTCATACCGCACACGCTACACGCGAGGAGGCTGAGAAGGAAGCACAGAAGATGCTTCAGGTTTATGCCGACTTTGCTGAGAAGTGGATGGCTGTGCCTGTATTGACAGGTGTGAAGAGCGAGACTGAGCGTTTTGCTGGAGCTCTCGACACATATACTATTGAGGCTATGATGCAGGATGGCAAGGCTCTTCAGAGTGGTACTAGCCACTTCTTGGGTCAGAACTTCGCTAAGAGCTTCAACGTTACATATCTTAATAAGGAGAACAAGCCTGAGTATGTATGGGCTACATCATGGGGTGTTTCTACACGTCTTATCGGCGCCCTCATCATGACTCACTCAGACGATAACGGACTTGTACTTCCTCCACACCTCGCTCCTATCCAGGTAGTCGTAATTCCTATTGGCAAGTCTGAGCAAGTTAGCGCTATTTCTGAGAAGCTCAACCCTATCATTAGCGAATTGCGTAGCCTTGGCATTAGCGTTAAGTTCGATGATGCAGACAACAAGCGTCCAGGCTTCAAGTTTGCAGACTATGAGCTCAAGGGTGTGCCTGTACGTTTGGTTATGGGCGGTCGCGACCTCGAAGAGGGAACAATCGAAGTTATGCGTCGTGATACTCTCGAAAAGGAGACTCGTCCTGTAGAGGGAATCGTAGAATATGTAAAGCAGTTGCTTGAAGACATTCAGCAAAACATCTTCGAGAAGGCTCGCAAATATCGTGACGACCACGTTTACGTATGCGAAAACTACGAGGAGTTCAAGGAGAGGGTTAAGGATGGCGGTTTCTTCCTTTGCCATTGGGATGGTACAGAAGAGACTGAGGCTAAGATCAAGGAAGAGACTCAGGCTACTATCCGTTGCGTGCCTTACGCATACGAGCAGACTCCAGGTGTCGACATGGTTAGCGGTAAGCCTGCTAAATATCGTGTCATCATCGCAAGAAGCTATTAAACAAGATACATACAAATAAAAAACATAATGCTGGATGTAAGCGGGATATATTCCCAAAGCTTACATCCAGTTTTTTTTCCAGGCTTCGTCATTGCGTACCCCAAAAATCGGCTCACCCGATATTAAATGCTTATTAAAAAGATAAATTCAGATAAAATTGTGTATATTTGCAAAATGGATGTCAAGAATATCTTAGTCCTCCGAAATGCGTTTGAAAAGACAAGAAAGCAAATGAAAG
>OCHN01001871.1_pt1 | contig 15283 bp, 9 predicted proteins | sample 1538911 | NCBI WGS metagenome assembly OCHN01 (sample SAMN04571736, study PRJEB22368) | human gut metagenome | biome: human gut; material: stool | host: Homo sapiens | place: Luxembourg | collected 2013-01-11 | reverse complement strand
TCCATAATATTCAGTGATCATCATACCCTTCTCTGTTTTTTTATAACGGATTTCTGAGCTGATCATATTGTCTTGCTTTTTATTATTCATGTTAATAAATCTGTTATCATTGATATCCATGTCTGTTCTTATGCTTCTTTCATTGTCTTTTATCTATTTCTGCCTGTTCTCTTTCTTTCCTATACTACTATGATTCCCTAGCATTTGCAAGGCGTGGCCGTTTCAACTCTGCAATGTACACATTCTCACTTTTTTACTGTTTCACTTCCATTTCGTTCAAAATCTTCACAGAGTTTTCACTTCTTGCGGCCATATAATAGCATAACTCCATATTTCCGGCATATACATATACAAATCCTTCTCTCGGAGTTCCTATGCCCCGGTTACATACTATGTTTCAAACTTATTATTCCTCTTATAAACCGCTGATTCTTTTATTCTTTTTTTCGCTTTGTTTCTTTGCAGGCAGACAGATTGCCAGGATCTTTCCGTCTGCCTCTGAAACCACCAGTGGCGCACTGTCCACCATTCTACCTGCCACAGAAAACTGGGGACTAAGTTTTCAGGAAGACGGCAAGGTACCTGTCGGCAATGCCTCGTTTGATGAACTACAGCAATATCATGCCTACTATGCTCAAAACACCTCTCAAAAAGTCATCTATCTTACTTTCGACTGCGGTTATGAAAATGGAAATACTCCAGCCATTCTTAAGGCATTAAAAAAGCACCATGCTAAAGCTACCTTCTTTGTTGTCGGGAACTTTCTGCGTGATAATCCTGATCTGATAAAACAAATGTTAAAAGAAGGCCATACCGTCGGCAATCATACCTTCCATCACCCTGATATGTCTCAGATTGCAACTAAAGACACATTCGCAAAAGAACTCGGCAATGTCGAAACGCTATACAAAGAAGTCACCGGCAAAACCATGACACGTTTCTATCGTCCGCCTCAGGGAAAATACAGCACCGAGAACCTGCAGATGGCCAAAGATATGGGATATCATACTTTCTTCTGGAGTCTTGCCTATGTTGACTGGCTGGCAGACGCACAGCCTTCCAAAAATGAAGCATTTGGAAAACTGCTTGGACGTATCCATCCAGGTGCCATTGTACTGTTACATAATACCTCTAAAACAAACGGTGAGATTCTGGATGAGTTGCTCGGAAAATGGGAAGATATGGGCTATACTTTCTCCACACTGAAGAAGCTTGTCAAGGCCGGAGAATAATTCCATATCAACACCTATATCTCATTCTAATCAATACATTCCTGTATAAACGAAAGAACCTGTTCTCTTCTATCAGACTCTTCCTGATTTTCGAAAACCGGTTCTTCATTCTTTTTATCACATACTTTTATTAATCAAGATCGATGACATCCATCTTAAAGGTATCATCCATCTCTGCATGGCCTCTTTTCTTTTCCGGATGATTGCTCAGAAGATCTGCTGTTTCATCAAACAGATCATCGTCATCATAATTATCCGCTCCATACATATCGTAATCATCATCCTCTGAATAATAACCTTCAAAGTTGTCAAATTCTTCTTCATCTAATGGTGTAAATACTTCAAAATCATTTGTATCCTCAAGATTAATCTTCTTTACTGGTTTACGGATTGCCGGACCTGTTTCATCTAATGCCCTGACACCTTTCGATACCTTTTTATCTCTTTCAGGTGTGGCACGTCTGGAAGGTTTTTTCTTCGCACCAGACTGTTTTTTTACAGGCTTCTGTTCCATTGTTTTTGCTATATTCTCTGTAACCCATGGATCTTCATCATCAAAATCCTCATCATAACCTTCAAATTCATCTTCATCATAATCTTTTTTCGTTGCTTTTTTTGTAGGCTTTTTCGCTGCTTTTTTTGCCGCCTTTTTCTTTGCTTTCAATTCCTCTTCTTCTTCATCCATGTCAATTCCATACTCATCATACAGATCATCCAGTTCAAGATCTCTGTAATGGAGTTTTACCATCGTGACAATAAGGACAATGATTAACACAGCAAAAAGAACCATTGCAATAATCACAACAATATCGAGAAAGTTTTCAACAAAATCAAGGACTTTTCCCCAGACTCCTTTTCCATTCTTCGTCTTGCTGTCTGTGGACGTGTTCCCACTGGCTGATGGTGTATATTTCTGATAAGTTCCATCCGTTGTATCATAACGATATGTGGTCTTTTCCCCATCCGAATTCAGTGCATAAATAATATAATATTCTGCATCTTTTGTGTCCTGCCAGGTATCAAACTCTTTTCCATTCAAAGTAAGCGTTGTTTTCTGATACTGGCTTGGCAGATTAACTTTTCCATCATTCATCAATGGAATAATATATCTGTCCTTCGCAATTTCAACTTCTTCAAACGGCGCAAACGAACCGTCATCACTGTTATACAGGAAAAAGTCAGATTCCCCGCTACTGTTCTCAGTCAGATACATAGCATTAACCCCACTTGATTCCTGCGTGATTACAGAATAATTAGTGCCCTCAAAAGACATCTCGCTCTTTGAAAATCCATCTGGAATCAAAACATCGGAGAATTCACTGCTGACAGTGTATTTTTTCCCATTTATTTTCACTGTTGCACCAGCAGACGTTGATGCTGTTTGGGAATCATCTGTGTCCTGAATCAATGAAGGGTCTCCTTCTCCGATTGTTACAGCTGAACTTCCCTGTGTAATATCAAGTGCACTTCCATCAGAGCTTGTTCCTTCCGCACTTGCCACTTCAACTTTTGCCGTTCCTTCCTGTAACGCCTGGAACTTCAGATTAAACTCTGTAGATGTTCCGCTTCCTGACCACGACAATTTAATCTGTCCATTGTCTTCCGTCGCATTGTCACCACTGATAAACTTCAATGAGTCTGTATCATATGTTAATGTTGCATCTAGCGATTTTAATGTTGATGCTGACGATAATTTTGCTTTTACTTCTACCTCTGCCCCAACATTTGTTGACGGGTCTGCAAATCGTAATTCTGCTGTTGCAGCTTCTGTAATGACCGAAATACACGGACATATCATACATATCATTAAGAGTGCTACGAGTATCTTTTTGATTTTTCTCATGTATACTACCCCTTTTTCTTCATTTAACTTTTATTCTGTTTCACCAGTTGTTCCGTCCCCTTCACCGGTCGTACCGCCGGTTGTTCCACTTCCGGTTTCACCGGTTGTTCCTCCGGTCGTTCCTGATGTTGTTCCGCTTCCGGTCGTTCCACTTCCGGTTTCACCAGTTGTTCCTCCGGTCATTCCTGATGTTGTTTCATTTCCAGTTCTGTTCGTTGTCCCAGTTCTGTTTGTTGTCTGACCCGAAGAAGTACTATTCTTTATATCTGGAGAATATTTTTTTGTTCCCGGAACTTCATCATCTTCTATCGTAGTTCCCTCTTTCGCTTTATCGGAAGCTTTCTCCGATATACCGTTTTCTATATCGCTTACCGTACCGGAAACCGAATATCCGTCATTCCCAAATAAGAATTGATGAACTTCCGTTACATTTGATGATAACGTATTCGGTATAACAACACTTCCAACATTGTTTAACATGTCCGTCGTATTTTCGGACGGAAAACCTATCGAATCACCTAGTTTATATTTTGTCAGATTCTTCGCATATCCGATCATTTCTGTCAGAGTAAAATTCGTAGATATCTGCGGAAATACACTGTCTATAATCTTATTCACTGTTCCAACACTCATATTCTGAGCTTTATCCGCAATCTTCTGCAAAACTAAGCGCTGACGTTCTGCACGTTTAAAATCACCGCCTTCGGTATAACGTATTCTGGAAAATGATACCGCCTGAACCCCATTCAGGTGATATGTTCCCTCTACTTCAGGCTCAATTTTTTCATAATCTTTCCCTGTAACCTTTGATGTCTCCACACAATAATTATTCATATGAACAACTTCATCATGCGTAAGTTCCAAATCCAGACCACCCACCGCATCTATCACATCAACCAGCGCATTAAAATTAACCGTCACATATTTTTCTATGTTCATATCCAGATTTTTATTGATCAGTGAAATGGCACCTTCCGGTCCGCCAAATGAATACGCTGCATTCGCCTTATTATAACTTCCGTCATCCAGCTGCAATAACGTATCCCTGTAAATAGATACCAGCTTTACTTCCTTGGTATCATTATTCAGACTTGCAATCATAATTGTATCACTGCGGTTTCCCTTTCCTAGATCATTCTCTCTTGAGTCAAGACCGAACAGCGCAATATTTGTGTATCCCTCTTCATGTTGAACTTCATCTGATATATTCAGCTTATCTGTATCTAAAGAAACAGTCTCTAATTTATTCATCTTACTTGCTACAATTACGCCACCAATCACTGCAACCGTAAGAAAAGTGCCTCCTAAGATTGCACCTATCTTTTTGCCGATCGACCATGATGCAAAACCAGTCTTTTTTCTGCGTCCTCTATGCCGTACTTTTCTACGTTTATCTCTCGCCATATTATATGTCCTTTCCACATTCGTTCCATATTAAAACAAACCTTTTACATCTTACCCTATTTTTTTAGAAATTTCAACATACTACGTCATATTTTAGCGTATTAGTAACTCTTTCACCCAGTTTTCAATAGAATATTTTTCATAGATTATTTCCGGCAGTTCTACATATTCATCTGAAAAGAACCTGCTGTTCCAGTCAATTTTCCCATCTATAACCAAAATATTTTCTTCTCTGTAAAAATCATACTCTTTAATATTTTTATTCGTGGTTATAAGTTTCTTTCCCGCTCCAAGACATTCTATCGTCCGGATTGTAAGACCTGACTGATCATCCTGCGGTGCATCCAAAACACATCTGGATGCTTCATACAGATTTACAATTTCTTCTTTCGTAAGTTTTGCAAAGCAAAATTCTTTCCTCTTTGCTTTTCTGAATTCTGCCGACATTACTTTCTGATAATAATATTTTAACTTGGAAGGCATATAATGATAAATATACTGTACCGGCAGCTTTTTTTTCAGTTCATCTGTCATACTTTTTACTTCTTTGTATTTTTTCGGATGAGCAGTTCCCACATAACAGCAGTCATACTTTACCTCTGTTTTTTGTTTTTTTCTTATCTGACCATAACAGTCCAGGTAAAATAGTGGCATAAAGCGATACATGCTATTTTTTTTACAATCCCGGTCATCAAACGAATAAATCCTTTCAAAAAAAGTATGGATGGATTTGCAATATGGAAGATTTTTTTCCGAATCCCATTGGTACATAACCCATTTTGCATCCGGATTCTTTCTTTTGTCGATCCATTTTAACATCTTCCAGCATTGATGGTAATAAGGAAAAGGTCATACCTGCAATAACCACTACATATCTATATTTTTTGTTCTCTATGCAGGGGCTAATCTCCTGTTTGTAATATCTTTCTGTCAACGGTCTGAGCAGGTTTTTATTGACTCTTCCCACTGCTTTTAAAAGATTTGAATTTCCCGGTGCGTCACAGAAATAATCCACCTGGTATCCCAATTCTTCCATTTTATTCTTGATTTCCTGATAATATCCGAAAAAAACAGGTGCTATCAGGAGAATTTTTTCTTTTCTATATCCTTTTTCCATCTTTTTATTCCGAAGTTCCTTTTGTATCCTTGTCAGCGTCAACTCCCGTCATATCAACCAGCGTATCACTAATTTGTGTTACTGTCTTTGTTGGATTATACTTTTTATCCGGATATAAGAACTTATGCAGTTCAACTACATTTGCTTCCAATCCTTTTGGGATAACGTAAGAGCCGCTATACCCCGGTATCTTATCCGGTGTCTCCAGATCAAACGGAAATCCGGTTGTCTTACCCAGTTCATAACTAAATGCTCCCGATGCCAGACCGAGAATTTCTTTTGCAGAAAAACTGGTTGATACTTCCGGCAAAACTTTATCAACAATTTTATTAATGGTTGCCAAATCCTGCGTTTTCATTTTATTCATCGTCTTTTCAAGAACCAGTCTCTGGCGTTCTGTTCTTTTATAATCTCCGCCTTCTGTATATCTGATTCTCGCATAAGATACCGCCTGTACTCCATTCAGACGATATGTTCCGGCAACTTCCGGTTTTATTTTTTTATACTTTTTTCCTGTCACTTTAGAAGTTTCCACACAGTAATTATTCATATGCACAACTTCTTCATACGTCATATCCACGTCAATTCCATCAATCATATCAATCACATCTGCCAGCGCAAGAAAATTTACACTCACATAATCTTTGATATTCAAATCCAGGTTTTCATTCAGCATATTAATAGCTGCTTTCGGTCCTCCAACTGAATATGCCGCATTGGCCTTATCGTAATGTCCCCCATTCTGTTTCAACATGGTATCACGATAAACCGACACAAGCTTCACTTTTTTAGTTTCATTATTAATGCTGGCTATCATAATCGTATCGCTGCGGTTTCCCTCTCCAAGATCTTTTCCTCTTGAATCCAGTCCGAATAACGCAATATTCGTATATCCCGTCTGCTTTAATCCATTGTTTTTCACTCCGCTCAAGCTGGTATGATTCATCTTACCCAGTTTAAACATACCAAATGCACATATTCCTAACAACAGCAAAATAATGATTTCTATTATGATTACAAGTCTTCTGCGTCTCTTCCGCTTTTTCAGTCTTTTTCTTCGTATTTCCTGCTGTCTCTTCGTTAATTTCTTCTTTTTACGTTTACTCATGACTTCTCCTTAAAGCTAGTAGGCATTTTTATTTATAAACCCTTTAAAAAATGTCAGAAAAATTATTTTAAAATCAAATCCCAATGTCCAATTTTCAATATAATACAAATCATGTTCGATTCTTTTCTGTATGGATGTGTCTCCACGGTATCCATTTACCTGAGCCCATCCCGTAAGTCCCGGCCGTACCTGATGCTTGATCATATACCGCGGAATTTCTTCCTTGAACTTTTCCACAAACTGTGGCCTTTCCGGCCTTGGTCCGACAAGACTCATATTTCCCTTTAACACATTAAACAGCTGTGGTAATTCATCAATACTTGTTTTTCTTATAAAACGTCCAACCGTTGTCACTCGTGGATCATCTTTTGTCGTCCATCCCTTCTTTTCTTTCTTTTCATCCTGTACCACCATTGACCTGAACTTATACATCTTAAATGGTTTATTCTGCAATCCTACTCTTTCCTGGGAAAAGATCACAGGACCGCTGGATGTTCTTTTGATCATAATCGCTGTCACGATCATAACCGGGGAAAATATCACGATTGCTACCAGCGCACCAAAAATATCTACTCCCCGTTTCATCCATTTATTCAACGGATCACTGAGCGGAACTCTTCTGATATTGATCACCGGAAGCCCATGTAGGTCTTCTGTATACGGTTTCGTCGGGATTACATTGTTATAATCCGGCACAAACTTTGTATGCACTCCCGATTTTTCACACATTTTTACAATTCTTTCCAACTTGTGGTACTCTGCAAGACCTAATGTAATAACAATCTCGTCCAGTTTATTCTCCGGAAGGACAATCTCCAGATTATCAATTCTTCCAAGTACTTTGATTCCCTTATACTCTGTACCCCTCGGTATGTTATCTGCAAGAATTCCTCTTATACTGTATCCCCAGTCCGGATTCGCCAGAACACGGTCTATATACTGTTCTGCGGCACGGCTGTATCCGATCATAAGCACATGCTTCTGATTGAATCCCTGGCTTCTAATCTTGCGAAGTCCCATTCTGATCAAATTTCTTTCCACCACTTCAAGAAAGATATTGATACAGTAGAACACAAATATCATGGTTCTTGAGAAATCTGCCTGATGTCTGAAGTAAAGAACCAGTATAAATACCAGGAATCCTATCGTATTCGCCTGAAGGATGTTCCACGCTTCCAGTCTTCTTCCTCTTACACGCTTTGGTGTATACAGCTGAAATATATAATACAGCAGCAGATATCCCGGTATGATAAAGATCAAAACACTCATATATACCTGTAGGGAAAGATACCATGCATCCATTTCAAAGATTCCGCTTCGGAATCTCAGATACCAGGAAAGCACATATGAGACTGCAATTACCAGCGCATCCAGCACAACATGTAACTTATTTAAAAAACTTTGATTTTCTTTAATCAATTTTGTTCACCAACTTTATCCTTTTCTACTCCAGCAGTACAAATATATTTTTCCATAACTCCAGCTGGATCTTTACATAATTCTTCAGATTTTTTCTGTTCCAGCTTACTTTGTCCTGCTTACGGCACATCTTTGTTCCTTCCAGCAGCCCTTTCAGATAGATTTTTCCATATCTCTTTTTCACAAAGAAAATATATTTGATCAGGAATCCGAAAAATAAGGTTGGACTGTTTATAATCTTCTGTAATAACGGCATATTTTTATATACCAGATATACATTATTTCTTGAAGAAAGTTTGATTTTAAATTCGTTGTATCTCGAACCGCTTGATGCACTTCCCACATGGATAACTTCCGCTGCCGGTTCATACAGATTCTTATATCCGTTGATTCTCGCACGATATCCCACATCAATATCTTCCAGATACGCAAAATGCCTTTCATCAAACAGACCGATCTGATCAAATACGTTTTTTCTGTAAATCGAAGCTCCTCCGCATGCCGCAAAAATCTTCTTCTTTTTTCGGTAATGCGTCACTGTCTTATCTTTCCCTCTCGCAAATGCCCAGCCAAAAGCATTGTAATAGGTTCCCGCACTGTCAATCAGAGTCTGATCCTGATATTGGATCATTTTCGGTTCAATTGAAAATACTGTATCATCCTTTTCAATTGCAGCTGTCAGATTCTTCACGAAATTCTTTTTGATCACGGTATCATTGTTCAGAAGAATCACATATGGTGCTGTGGCATTCTGGATTCCTACATTTACTGCCCTGCAAAATCCGTAATTCTTTTCCAGCCGGATACATTTCACTTCCGGGAAATTTTCTTCCACTTCTTCCAGACTTCCGTCATTGGACGCATTATCTACTATAATAATTTCTTTCCTTGTATTATCTTCTGTATACAGACTTTTTACACATTGCCCCAGATAATCTTTCCCTTTGTAATTCGGTATAACAATTGTTACCTTACAGTTCTCTTTTTCCATTAATTTACCCTCAACGAATAGTCCCACTTTTTCAATGAAAGATTCGGATTATAGGCCGGATCTCCATTTTTCAAAATAGAACTCCAGTGACTTCTCATATATTCAATTTCACTCTGGAATCTGCGGATCTTTTCCGTCGTGTCTTCTGCTCCTCTTGTCTTGGATTCATAATGATAAAGTTCCACATATGGATCATATACGATCAGATGTCCCTTTTCTCTGATCTTCAGACAGAAGTCAATATCATTAAATGCAACTTTCAGTTCTTCCTCAAATCCGCCAACTTCTTCAAAAACAGACTTTTTCACCATCATGCATGCTGCGGTCACTGCACTTAAATTCTGCTGGATCGATGCTCTGTGCATATATCCTGTATATCCACGCTTCAGTCCGACAAACACACTGCCTGCAACACCGCCGATGCCGACAATCACTCCTGCATGCTGGACTGTATTGTCCGGATAGTATAATTTAGCTCCGACTGCACCTACTTCCTCTCGCTGGCAATTGGAAAGCATCTCTCCGAGCCAGTCGCTGTTGATCACTTCTATATCGTTGTTAAGAAACAGCAGATATTCGCCTTTCGCATGTCTGACACCAAAATTATTGATCGCCGAATAATTGAACTCATCTTTCCATTCGATCACACGGATCTTCGGATTCTTAATCTGTTTATAATATTCGAACGTCTCTTGTTCCGTACTGTTGTTCTCGATGATAATGATCTCATAGTTCTCATAATCGGTACGTGCCTCGATTGATTTCAGACACTGATCCAGGGTGTCTTTCTGGTCTTTATTCGGTATCAGAATAGACACTAACGGACTTCCCTCCTGCTGGTATTTTACTCTGTAAAATCCCAGGTTTTCCGTCTTTGACACTTCTGCCGTTACACCACATCTTTTCAGATGCTGTTCAATCGCTTTCTGTCCCGCATCATATGCATACATCTTGCTGAGCGGATTGTCCGCAGTAGACTCCTGATGTACACGCCAGTGATAGAGAATCTTCGGAATATGGGCGATTCTTTCTGCCTTTTCTATGCAACGCAAAAAAAGGTCATAATCCTGCGCGCCGTTATATTCTCCTCTGAATCCGCCAACGGTTTCAATCAGTTCTTTTTTTGCCACAAAGAAATGGCAGAAATAATTATTGGACCGCAGCATATCCAAGTTAAAGTCCGGTTTGAAATTCGGGGAGAAATACTCGTCCATTGCCGTTGAGACCTTATCTTCATCTGTATAGATCACATCTGTATCTACTGCTTTATTCAATTCTTTTACAACTTCATACAGCGCATTTTCTGCGAGCACATCATCATGATCTAACAGACCAATAAATGTACCATCCGCTATCTCAAGTGCTTTATTCGTATTTTGTGCGATTCCCTCATTCTCAGGTACATCCGTCACTTTCACTCTTGCGTCATTCGCTGTATATTCTTTTAAAATTACTTTTACCTGTTCATTGGCCGGATTGGCATTCGCAATACAAAGTTCCCAGTTTCCATAAGTCTGTTTCTGAACCGACTCGATCATCTGTCTTAAAAATGTCTCCGGCGTATTATATACCGGAACCAGGATACTGATCTTTGGTGCATACTTGAACTTATGCTTCTCCTGTCTGTCCAGTTCCTGTCTGGCCGGCATATTCTTCTCAAGCCATTCTTTATAATCAATCTCACTCTTCTGAAAACGTTCCGTCAGTTTTATCCAGAATCCCTTCGGACCATAATGTCTCAAGTAAAGGATTCCTTTTTTTATATTATAAGGAGAAACTTTTTTCATCAAATTCACATAATCTATTTTATTATTCACTCAAACACCTTCTTGTAATTTATTTCCATTTATCTGATTAATTGTAACATACGCTTAACATTTCAGCAACATTTAATCTTATAAAAAGAATATACCCGTCACACTCCGAAAAAATTCCCCGTGAAATAAAATAAGGCTGCCACATTTTGACATGTGGCAGCCCCTGCTCCGTGCATCAGCAGCGGATATCTTTTTTAACTATTTTACATTGTATGTTTCACAGAATCTCATCATGATTGTTGCGCACTCTGCACGAGTTGCATTTCCCTGCGGATCCAGTGTAGTTCCGTTATCTTTTCCGGAAATGATACCATTGCCAACTGCCCACTCCATAGCCTCTTTTGCAAATTTGTTAACCTTTGCTCCATCTTTGAAGCTGTCAAGTTTTGCAGTCTTATCTGTATCGCATTCTGCATATTTTGCATAACGGTACATCATAACAGCCATCTGTTCACGGTTGATGTCATCGCCAGGTCCGAATAATCCGGAATCTGTGTAGCCGGTAACAACACCTGCTTTATTTGCCCAGATTACTGCATCTGTATACCAGTCATTGTCTGCTACATCTTTGAATGTTGATTTTCCTTCCACTTCCGGAGATCCGCTCATTCTGTAAAGAATCAGTGCGAACTGTGCACGTGCAAGTTTCTGATCCGGTCCGAAGTGTGTATCATCAAGACCAGTCATCAGCTTATGTTCGAAGTTATAAGCAACCGCATCGTAATACCATGCATCCTCTTTTACATCTTCATAAGCCATCTTTGCTTCTGCCTTTTTCACTGTTACTTCGAATGTGGCAGATTTTTCTCCATATGTTACGGTAATGACTTTCTTGCCGGCTTTTTCTGAATCAAATCCGGTTACTTCACAATCGTCTGCATTTACGTCTTTGATTGTTCCGTCGCTGTATTTTGCAACAACCTTCATACCTGTAAGATCCAGTTCTTCGCCCTTATTATAAGTCGTTTTTTCCGGAGCTGTTACTTCGATGCTTGTTACTTTTGCTTCTGGCTGTGTGCCGGATGTATTTGTCCAGATCTGCATCTGACTTGAATTGTTCTGGCCTTCTACACCGTTATCGCCACGGTTGTTCCAAGCATAATAAGGAATTGCCTGTACTTTGACATCTTTCATGGTTCCGCCGTCACTGTACTGAACAGTACCGGTAATTTCAACGACACCATTCAGGAGGTCTTTGTTGTACTCTGCCTTCAGATCAGCATCTCTTGAAATAACAAGATTTGAAACCTTGAAGTTAGAGATATCACTGTTCATCTGAGCATTTCCGGCTTTCTCCATAGCGTAAACGATAGGTCCTCGCTCAAGAGCGATCTTTCCTGTGTTTGTTGTAACGTTTGGATTTGCTTCCGTTTTTCTGATTTCCATTGGCATATTGATTTCTACAACATCGCCCTTTTTCCATGTACGGTCAACGGTTACATAACCCTTGTTTGCTTTTGCTTTAACTGCTTCGCCATTTACTTTGATCTCTACGGTATCATCTTTCTGTTCGTTTACCCATCCTGGGATACGGATCTTCATTGCGAATTTTTTTTCCTTCTCCGGTGATACAGTCATCTTCACTGCACCATTCCATGGATATTCTGTTTCCTGTTTGAGTTCAACCTTTGTTCCACCAACATTTACAGAACCATCACTTCCGATGTACAGATTTACAAACAGATCGTCATTATGTACAGTGTACATATATTCGCTTAATTTTGCGATTGTTCTCATCAGGTTCGGTGGGCAGCATGCGCATGCGAACCAGTCTGAACGAGCGTTTCCGCTTGCTGTTTCCAGACGTGTTGAATAGTAGAATTTGTCACCTGTCAGGTTTGTTCCAACCAGGATTGCATTGTATAATGTCTTCTCTACTACGTCTGCATATTTTGCATCTTCATGGATCAGGTTCATTCTCTGATTCCAGTTTGCAAGTGCGATTGATGCACAGATCTCACAGTATGAATTGTTACTTGGCAGCTCATAATCTCCACCAAAGTCTTCACCGTGGCTTGCTACACCAATACCACCTGTAATATAAGTTTTCTTATTTGCTACTGAATCCCAGATATTATCCATTGTATTCAGATAAGCATCTCTTGACTCATCGCCTTCCGGAAGAAGTGTTGCCACATCTGTAACACCTGCATAGTAGTAGCATGCACGAACCGCATGACCTACACCGTTTGTTTCAGATACGATTGGTGTCTGATCCTGTGAATACTCGCCGCCCTTATAACCGCTTTCACGTAAGGATGCGCTTTCACCACGTCTGTCGATCAGTGTCTTTGCTGTATCTACATATTTCTGGCCAGTTCCTTCTCCTTCATACTCGTTTACCAGTTTTGAGAATTTTACAAGCGCAAGCTCGATTTCCTCATGTCCAGGTACTTCGTGACGTGTACCATCTGGTCCAAACAGGCTTACGATCTCATCTGCAAATCTCTTACCAACTACATACAGACTGTAATCCGGTTTGCCGATTCCTTCTCTGTAACGTGTATACGCTACTACAGACTCCAGGAAGTGTCCTGCATTATACATCTCGTGGTTAGCAAATGATCTCCAACGGTGTGTTCCCGGATTGGTTCCACCTGCTGTTGTCTGGCTTCTCAGTGCAAAGTGTGTATTAATGTATCCATCTGGATACTGAACCTGCTCGATCAGTGAGATCCAGTAAGCAAGTTTTTCTTCCAGTTTCTTTTTCTGTGCAACCATTTCCTCATCTGTATCATCATTGATTACAGACAGTGTATAAGAGATTGCTTCGATACTCTTATAAATATCAGAATCCTGGAATACATAACCCTGGAATGAATCATATGGTTCGCCGTTCAGACGTTTGATCGCATTCTCAAAGTTCGGTTCTCCACCGGATGCCTGTTCAATCTGATAGATTGCTTTATTCAGGGAATTTACAGCATTTACCTTCTGTTTTGGATTCCAGAAATTGTCTGTCAGCTGTACATTTTCAAATGTTACAGTACTGTTTGCTTCTGCAACTACAACTGGTTTGTTTACTGTAATTTTTGCAACTGCTTCGTATGTTTCGCCTGCAGATGTAACAGTTCCCTTTACTTCAAATGTCTTGCCTGTCTGATCTTTTGCATACAGAGCAGGATCTACTTTTTCCCATTCTACAGGAACAAGTTTAGAGTTGAAGTCTTCACCAAAGTCATATCCGTTATTACCTTTTACAGACGGTGTTGAATCATCAAATGTAAGTCCGTCTGCTACAACCATCTTAGGAAGGATTGGAGCTGTTCCGGCTGCTGTAGCTGTCACATATGGTTCAATGGCTGTAATACCATCTACCTGGATATCTTTTGACGCTGTTCTTACAACCTGTGCTCCATCTTCTTCATGACTCATGGAAAGATTCAGTGTGAACTTTCCGTTTCCTGTTGCATTGATCTTAACAGTTTTGCCGTCTGCCGCGCCGTCAATCTCGGCTACGTCTTTGGCATTGTCTCCCAATGACCAACTGTAAGTAATTCCATCCAGTCCTTCCGGAAGGGATGTTGCTGTATAAGTAGAAGACTGTCCTTTCTGAACTCTGTCTTTACCGTCAATCTGTCCGGCAACTAACTGATTCCAGTCTGAAGTAACTTCTTCACCAAATACTTCCCATTCTCCGATACCGATTCCCTGTGCTCCTGATCCATGTCTGTCAATCAGCATACGCAGTTTTGTAGATTTTACAGGTTCTTTGAATGTAACTGTATTCCAGTAACGGTTGTTTCCATTCAGATAACTTCCAGGAGTATCAGATGCCTTATCAGCACTACCATACTTAACGCCTACAGAAGACACGTCAGCACCTGTCTCATCTGTCATCGCGTCGATTGTTTCCCAGTCGTTTTTCTCGTAATCATAATACTGAACTGTACAGCTCTTCGGGAATGCAACACCTGCACTGCCATTAATGTCTGCATAGTCTGACCAGTACATAACACGCATTCCGGTAAGTTCATACGGTGCATCCCATGTCAGCGTAACCGGTGTTGGATAGGTATTGCTGTTCCATGTATTCCATGAACTAGATGCGCCTGTTGCCAGCTGTCCGTTATTAACATTCGTAACCGGCGTATTCTGTGCGTCCGCACTTGCTTTTGCTTTTGTTGCAACGTTTGTTGAAGTTACTCCGCTTTCTTTCTTGCTTCCGTAAATCTCAACTTCACTTAATCCAAGTCCTGTTGCTCCGGAACCATTACGGTCCATAACCAGACGAATCTTGCTTGTCGTTACAGGCTCTTTTAAGATCACGCCGTTCCAGTAACGGTTCTTTTCATTTGTATACTCGGATGCATCTGTTCCAGCTTCCTCTTCTGTTCCGTATTTTACGCCTA
>OCHN01001870.1_pt1 | contig 15288 bp, 10 predicted proteins | sample 1538911 | NCBI WGS metagenome assembly OCHN01 (sample SAMN04571736, study PRJEB22368) | human gut metagenome | biome: human gut; material: stool | host: Homo sapiens | place: Luxembourg | collected 2013-01-11 | reverse complement strand
TGCACCGGCCACTGTCTCGGTCAGTTCGTTGGCTCCGCCGATATGTCCGGAAAGGACGGAAATGGCATGTTTACCTATGCTGTCCACGCAAATTACGGCAGGGTCTGTGTACTTGTCCTTCACGCAAGGGGCGATGGAACGTACGCAGATGCCTAAGGCTCCGATAAAGATAAACGCGTCGTAACGATTGAAATTCTTGACAGTGAAACTGCCGGTCGATTCGATGTGCGTACATCCGCTTTCATAGCGGGGAGTGAAAATCTCCGCTTCGGGAAATTCTTTGAGCAACAGCCGGGCGGAAGCCATTCCGGTTTCCGAAACGAGCATGATGGCCGTCTTTATGTGGGATGTTTCTGTTTTCATACAGGTTATTTGTTTTTATAATGAATATAGCTTGTCTTGTTATTTTATGAAAGTGTTGCTTTCATGATTTCAATAGGGTTATAATCATTCAGTGCGATGCGTGCTGACGGATGCAGTATCAGCCCGGCGGCTCCGGCTCCTTCCATGAATACTTTTTTACTGTCTGCCGATACGGAGTTAAAAACGATACAACCGTCGGGCTGTAACGCTTCCTTTATCTTCATCAGCATTTCCGGCAGATGTCCGCCGTGCCCGCCTATGAAGACGGCATCGGGACGGGGGAGAGTATCGGTCGCCGTTTGCAGGAAATCGCCTGTGATTGCCGTAATGCCCGGCGTACCGAAGCGGCGGCTGTTGATATTCATCAGTTCTTCGCCCTCGGCACGTACCTCAAAGGAAACGACCGTGAGGTGAGGGAATTGCAGCCGGGCTTCAATGGAAACCGACCCGGTGCAGAAACCGATATCCCAGAATACACGGCGGTGGTTCAGTTCCAGCGCTTGTAACGTAAGCAGGCGGATAGGTGCTTTGGTTATCATACGGGTACGTCCGTCCAAATGTGCGAATTGTTCGTCGGGGATACCAAAAGGGCGGGCTTCGGGAAAAGAGGTGGCGCAAAGCAACAGGTTGTTGGGATGCTCGAATCCGCCTTGCGTTGCTTCCTGTAGTGTCATGTGGCGGATGCGTTCTTTTTCGGGGTTGCCAAGATGCTCGCCTACATACATGGTGTAACGGTCGTATCCGTATTCCAGCATGCGGGCTGCGATTGTGGCGGGCGTATGTTCCCGGTCGGTAAGGATGCCTATCTTGGGAGCGCGTTCAATCAGGGCGCGGTCGAATTCATTCCAGGGACGTCCCGTCAGCGAAACGGTTCGCATATCGTCATAAGGCATTACGAGGCGGTGTGCTAATGTTTGGAGAGAATTGAAAGAGGGGTATAGCTTGATTTCAGCATCCGGCAATTTCCGTTTCACCGTATTGGCAAAGCCGAAGAACAGCGGGTCGCCCGAAGCGAAAACGATAATTTGCCGGGGGACGGCATCCGTTTGTCCGTATCCGTTACTGCTGAACACTTTCTCATATTGTGAGAATACGTTGTCCAATGGTACGGTAATGGAAATCCATTCCGCATCATCCGGCAACAAGTTTCCGACAATTTCTTTGTGCCGCACTCCCCCCGAAAATACTTTCCCGTGCCGTATGTGTTCCAACACTTCCGGCGGAAAGAAAGGCGTCCGGTTATCGTCCGTTCCTATAATGATAAATTTTCGTTGTATAACCATTCGCTTACCACTAATCGTTAATTCTTAATCGTTGTTTCACACGTCTCGTCCTGGTCGTAACTGTTCCGCATCATTGTAGCACAAAACGGCGTTTACTAATGTTGCAGCAAGGTTGCTTCCGCCTTTGCGTCCTTCTACAATTATTTTCGGTATGGCGGTGAAAGGCTTTGTCATGTGCTTGGACTCCTGTACGTGTACGAAGCCCACCGGGGCGGCGATAATCCCAGCCGGATGCGCTTTCCCTTTGCGTATAAGATCGCATAGTTCCATTAACGCTGTCGGAGCGTTGCCGAATACAAAAAGGGCGTCTGGATGGTCTTCAACGGCAAGGCGTGTGCCCGCTTGTGTGCAGGTGATGCCTTTCTCCGTTGCCATTGCTGCGGTACGGGGATCGCCGAGATAGCATTTCACCTTTACGCCCAAACGTTCCAAAGCTCCTTTACGAATGCCGCTGGCAGCCATTGTCACGTCTGTAACGATGGTCCGTATGCGTTTCCCGATGATACCTTGATATAGTGTTTCCACTGCTTTTTCGTCTGTGTGCAACAGCTTTTCCATTTCAAAATCTGCGGTGGTGTGGATGGCGTGTAGCAACGCCCATTTATGGTCGAGGGGAATGTCCCGGTTCCTGAGCTCTTTCTCGATGGTACGGAAGCTCCGTATCATGATCTCCTGCCCTTTACTAGCTCCATACTGGGTATTCCCGGTCGCAACCTTCTCCCGGTAATATCCCCGCGGAGTAATCATCGTACCGTTCCATTCGTACGATTGCGAGTTGCCTATCAGTACTACGGTAAACATATCCGTCTTTTCAGGGTCGAATGCTTCCAACGTTGTTATGTGTACTTCCTGTTCGGGACGCCCTGCCTGGCGTACATAGCCTACGGGGGTCTGTGGTGAACGTCCTTCTTGCAGGAATAACTCTTTCAGCCGGTAAAGTTGCCAATAGCGGCCTTCACTTTTGGGATTGTAGACGGCTGTCACGAAATCGGCTGCGGCAGCGGCAATGATACGTTTCTCGATGCGTTCCCACGGGGTCATCAGGTCTGAGAGGGAGATAACGCAGAAGTCATGTCCCACAGGAGCTCCCAGCAGGGAAGCCGCTTTCTGGAATGCGCTGATACCGGGCAGGGAAATAATCTCTGCATTACTGTTCCGTTCCCGCTTCATTTCATACACAAGCGGCGTCATACCGTAAATCCCTGCATCGCCCGAACTGATGACGCACACCGTTTTTCCCTGCTCCGCCAGCTCGAAAGCTTGCTCGGCGCGGATACGTTCGCGTTTCATTCCTGTATCTATACATTCCGTATCGGGGCGCAGGTACGGAGTGACAAAGCGGAAATAGTATTTATAGCCCACCACTGCATCCGCTTCCTGTAAAGCGGCAACAACAGCGGGTGTTATGTCTTGCTTATTGCCCGGACCGATGCCGGCGATGATTATTTTGGGTTGTTTCATTTGCTATCTGACTTATTGCTGTCTGTTCTGCAGAGCATGGTAAGTGTTACGCCTGCAGTTTACAAAGATACATTCTATTTATCACATTATGGCATGAAAAGGTGACTTTCTCACTCGTTTTTTTCCCCTGCCGCATATACCGCTTTCTTTTCCATGATGCCCTGTGTGCGGTGCTTCAGTCCGAAACGGATATGGTCTACGAATATCTTTTGTATTTCAGGGATTTGCCCTAAACCTTCCATGCGCACATGAACGGTATAACCTTCTTTTTCAAGCATCTCCCGCCATTCTCCGGCTATATCGTTTTTGGCGTGGTCGCCGGCTACAAACATAAAAGGAACGAGTGTCACACTCTTTGCTTTGGCCGCTTTCAGTTGTGCCAACATGGTTTCAAAGGTGGGATAGCCTTCGATGGTCCCCACATGGAAGTTACCGAATCCGGCTACTTTCAGCATATAGTCCATCTGACTGTATGTAGCAGTACCGGGCGTATAAGTGCCATGCCCTACCAATACGAAGTGTTCTTTACCCTTTTTCTTTGCGCTCTGCTGCACCGAAGCATTGAGGCGTTGTCCTAAAATATCAGTTACTTTTTCCGCATCTTCCACCGAATAGAGTAGGGGAGTGCCTACGCGTATCTCCTTGAAGAAAGGCAGCACGCTTTCCACATCACGGCGGAGCGACTCCATTTCCACACCGTCAATGATATTGGTACTTTGCACAATAATGTGTGTGTAGCCCTCTCCACGCAGTTGGAGTAGCGCATCCAGCGGGGTATTTTTGACAACGCCGCGTGTCTTGAGGCGGCGTATGATGATGCGCGAAGTATAGGCTTCGCGAAACTCCAGGTCGGGAAAAGCCTTGCGTGCTTGGGCATTGATAGCATCAATCGTCTGCGTACGTGTATCATCGTGCGTCGTGCCGAAGTGTACCATAAGCAATGCGGCCTTTTCGCCAGGTTTCATGCTTGCAAGCATATCGCTCGACACGAAGTTTCCCCCTTCGTGAGCGGAGCAGAAGAGAGAAATGGCAAGGAGCAGGGAAAGGAGAGATGTTTTCATAAATAAAAGTAATTACTGTTTTGTAAAAATGATTGCTGTTTTTTTATTTCTTAAACCGTACCGACAAACTCACGTATACCGAGCGTCCCGGGCTGAGCGTGGAGAAGTTATTGTTCCAGGGGTGGTCATCTTTCTTGTTGAAGATATTCTCGATACCTATGCCCGGTTCCAGAACCACGGATTGCAGATTGAAGGTGTGGCGGGTATTCAAATCCCATTGCTGGAATTTGGGGGCGTAGCCGTATGTTTGTGAGTAGCGTTCGCCTTGCAGGTGTCCATGTACGTTTACGTTCAGGCGGTAGAAGCTCCAGGTATGTTCCCACTGGCCGTTGATGTTTCCCATGTGTCTGATGCTTTTGTCTATGGGAGACACTTTGTAACTGCCGTCGGCTTGCAACTGCTTGGCTTCGGTGTTCATATACGTGTATCCGCTGCCCTGAAGCCTGCACCCAGATTCAGGCTCGCATTCAGACTGAGGCCTTTGGTCTTGGCTTTGTCCACGTTGTCGCGCTGGCGTATCTCGTCGAAAGCGGCGTGCTTGTCGTCCAGCCCCATGTCGTGTATCTCTTGGTCGGAGAGAGTGCGATAGTTTATCATGTCGCGGATGTCGTTAATGAATCCGGTGACGGACACGGAAATCCAGCGGTAGTTGTATTCCGCATTCAGTGAGTAGAAGTTGTTCTTTTCAGGCTTCAAGTCGGCGTTGCCCGTGGTGTAGCGGTTGCTGGTCTTGGATTCGTCGGTGGCGTAAAGTTGCGACAAGGTAGGCGTGCGGAAGCCTGCCGCGTAGGCGGCGCGCAGGTTTAGTCCGCCTAGTTTGTACATCAGCGATACATTTGGGGTGGCGTAGTTCTTGAAGTTCTCGTTGTAGATGTAGCGTATGCCCAGTACGGCTTGTAGGTTTAGGGGCAACTTTATTTCATCCTGTGCGTAGAAAGCGAGGGTGTACATGTGGCGGGAGTCGATGTTGTCCGATTCGCTCTCCAGCCCCTCGTTTACGTATTCTACGCCGGCAGACAGTTTGTTGCGGCTGCCCAGGCGGAAGATACCTTTGATGTTTCCGTTGTAGTATCGCACTTGTTTGCGGGTCACCCGGTCGCCCGGCAGATAGCTGCCCGATTTCTTGAAGTACATATAGTCCGACGAGAAATTGTCCGAGTAGAATTCCGCGTCGATGTAGGCCGAACGGTTTATCATGTACTTCATGCCGGCGCCATAAGTATAGGTCTCGTGTTTCAGATTGTAGGTATAGGCGTCTTTCTGCACGAACTGGCCTTTGCTTTTGGCATAGTAGGTGGCGTCCTGCGGACGGCGGGTTTTGTTATCATAATAAGTACCGCGCGCGTAGAACGACAGTTTGTCTGTGGCATTGAACACGAAACGCTGGTTTACGGTGTTGGAGTAGAAGCCTACGGAAGTAGGGCGTCCCGTTTCGTAGCCGTTCTCGTCAATGTTGTTGTTCTGCCAGCTTCCTGCCTGACGGCGCTGGTAGGAAGTATAAGAGGCGAACTTGCCTGCATTGACATCGGCATTGACGCTCTCCGTCAGTCGTCCCTCACCGGAGTAGTGAGTATAGCTGGATACGTTCACGGTGTTCCGGGCATCGTCCGTGATGATGTTGATAACACCGCCTATGGCATCGCTTCCGTATAGGGCGGATGCCGCGCCGTTCAGTATCTCGATGCGCTTGATGTTGGCCACGTTGATGCGCGTGTAGCGGTCTTCACCAGCCAGACGTCTGCCGTTTTCCAATATCAGTATGTAGTCCTCGTTGATGCCGTTCAGGCTCATGGTAGTGCCCATGCCGTTGGTGTAGGAAGAGATATTGGGCGTCAGCTTCACCAGCGCTTCTTCCAGCGTAGATACGTTGGCGCTGCCTATTTCTTTGGCTGTGATTACGGATACGGGAACGGGGCTGTCTGTCATGCGGCGGTGCGTACCGGTTCCGGTCACTACCACCTGGCTGAGGTTGCTGTAACTCTCCTCCAGCTTTACAAGGATGTTTTCTTCTTGTCCGTCCGCAGTGTATTTTTGGGGGGTGAAGCCGATGTAGGAGAAGCGCAGCGTGTGTTGTCCGTCGGGCAGATTGTCGATGATAAATTCTCCTTTTCCGTTGGTGGTGCATCCCGTCAGACTGTTGTCTACGCGGATATTTACCCCTGCAAGAGGCTCGTTCGTGTCGGCGCTTACCACCTTTCCGCTCAATGCGGTTTGGGCATGGAGCAGGGGTGTCAGGCAGCACAGTATGGCTGCCAATAAATAGTTGGTTTTCATTTATTGAAAAATGTAAGATTAATACTTGTCTTCCTGACCCCGGGAAGGCGTTGACTGTGTAATTGCCCAGGCAGGTTTCCTGACTCAGCCCTACGGAAAACCACACCTTCCCATCCCCGGTCTGCGATGGCTCAAACTGATGTTCGCTCTCACCAACAGCCGTCTGTAAGACAGTGGCATTGTTTTGAAGAATGTTTTCCGTATGCTCCGTTGCTGCAATAAGCAGGCGGAGCAAAGTGGCTTTACAGTAGCGGGCACTGTTCCGGTTTCGCACCGGATTCCCTTTTATACAACTCGTTGGAATAACGGAGTGTATCACCTAAGCGGTGACAAATATAAGTATTATCTCTGGAAAAATCAATTAGGAATGAATAAATGATGATGGCGTAACTAGTGGCCAATGACTTATGAGGATGGATTGTACCTGTCTGAAAAAAATAAAATTCTTACACTGTTTTGTTGTGTAATAGAGTAGTTTCTTTTTACGAAGAATAGTAGGTTATGATTAAAATGAGTTAATAAAAACCAATTTTGGATTCTACGGCAGAATTTTTAGTATATTTATTAAAAATTTTCAGTTGTGATATAAATGACCTTGACTATTTTTTCAATGGTGCTGATTTATATGTGGAAGAATTGTTGAATGACAACGACTGTACTACCTAGTATCGTGGCATTGTTTGCATTATTTAATGCTGGTTTAAAACCAATATTAAAGACTATAAAGATAACAGGACCGGATGCCCTTTTATTGTGATAGATGCTTACAATGAGGAAAGGGTGTTGAAATACAATGAGAGACAATTTAAAAAAATAGCAAAAATTATGATATACATGAAGCTTGTTAAATATCTGTTTTATATACTTATGCTATTGGGAGTAACGGGTGTATGGGCACAAAAGAGCGACATACGCTTGGGAAAATTACTCAATAATGGCGATTGGTTTACGCTGGAAGAGGAATATTCTATGATTAAAGATAACGTGCAAACTCCTATGCTCAGATTAATGTCTGAAGCCTTATTGGGATATTATTTCAATCGCCCGGACGAAACAATAACGTGTGTAGACTCGTTGTTGCAACATTATCAAGCTGAACTCGGACTTGGAAATATAGCCTCTATGTTGCTTGTAAAATCTATTGTAGAGGCAAATAGGGGTAATTATGCCGTGGCTGCCGATATATTGAAGGATTTTACATCGCAGCTAAGGGAACAAGGTGTGGCAATGGATTACACTCAAATAGATGAAGCAGTCCAGTTTTACGACCGCTTCCGTAATTGCCCACCAATGAGCATAGAACTCCCTCAAAAAAATACTGTGATAGCAATGAGTAACGACAGCATCAGACTGAATATAAAAAACGATACAGTACAGAGGGGAACTAGCATGTATGTGTCGATAACAGTGAACAGTAAACAGTATAAAGCAATATTTGACACAGGTGCAAGTACCACTTTCATGTCGGAAGCATTTGCTAAAAAGACAGGTGTGAGATTGATTGCAGATTCTTTACAGATACATGGTGGTATAACGGTTTACGGACAATCGGGTATCTTGGACAGCATGCAGATAGGTGATATCATAGTAAGGAATATTCCTATAACGATAAATAAGGACACAACACTGAACAAGGTAGAAGATATTGACTTTCTTATTGGGGCAGATGTAATGGCATTGCTGGGAGAGATACAAATATTTCCTCACAATGGGAAAATAGTAATTCCCACATTGTTGACGGAAAAACCTGCAAGTGGCAGCAATATATACATGGACAATCGCTCTCTTATACTAAAAGGGGAAAGCTGTGGAAAATCATACAATTTCTTCTTCGATACAGGTAATGGCCTTGCCGCTCTATCTCATAATTTTTACGAAAGTAATAAAACAGAAATTGATGCAAAAAGTAAACGTGTTAGGAGACTTACGGGCGGAATTGGTGTTGTAGAGGAACGCGACATGTTAATTTTGCCCGAATGGTCGTTTCAATTTGGTGGAAGAAATGTAGTGCTCAAGAATATTGCAGTGGGGCTTGAAAATAACAGACTTGTGCCCTACGCAGGTAATATTGGAATGGCACTTATCAACCAATTTGACAAGGTGACTATTAATTTTGATAAGTGTTTTGTGATTTTTGAGTAAGATGTACTTATCTTGTTTGGCTTGTGGAAAAATGTTGTCTTTTAGCGTTTGGGTAATTTCTTTTATGTAGCCAAAGAGGAGCAATATTCTTTAAGGCTTTGATTTAATAGTTTGATTATTAATATAATATGCGGGTGCTCCTCTGTAGATGAGAAATACCCGCATATTTTTTCTGTCTCAGCCTTTCCTCTCCTTTTTTCCCTTATTGAATTAAGAAAATGGAGGACAAATGTTATGCTTCCGGCTGATACCCTTCACCGTTTTCCCAGGCATCGGCATCCCATTGCTCTTTCAGGTGATTCACCCAGATTGTGCGGATTTCGGGATAGCTGCCCAGAGCCTTGATACCGCAGCCGTCTTTGATACCGTGATCGGCATCGGCTTGGCCTACGGGATGGGCTTCAAATGTTCTGTCTACCTTGAAACCTGCTTTCTCCAGACGTTCGCGCCAACTGTACTCGTTGGTATTGAGTTCCACTTTATCCAAGCCTTTGTTTTCGGCTATCGCTTCGATGCCCCATAGGTCGTTGTGGGCATGGTCGCCGGCGATGGACATGAAAGGAGCGAGGTGTACGTTTACTTCATTTGGCTCCAGGTTATTGTCCTGGCAGTACTTCATCACTTGCGAATAGATGCAGCCGGGATAGTTGGCTATCATTTGGGCGGCAGGTACTACCGGGATGCGATCTGCAGCTTTCTCTTCCTCTTCTTTCGGCCAGAAAAGCATTTCTCCATAGTCTACAGTACCTACGAAGATATTTTTGTTTGTGGCAAGAGTATGCAAGGCGGTTTGGACTTCGGAGTATTTGGTGTTGGCATTGTAGTTCACATCAGGGTTACCGTGTCCCATCAGGAGAACGATGTTTTTCTTTTCGGCCAGTTTGTCTTTGTAGTGGTTGTAAAGCACCTGTGCCACTTCGTCCGTATCATCATCGGTAGAGAGCAGGTTGGCGCCTTTCAGCACGTCGATGTGCGGATACCAGTCAATCATAAAGTTTTTCTTGATATCGGTATTCATTAGAGAGAGGTATTCCTCGCCGGGAATGACGTGAAGCGACTGTACGGCTACGCGTGTATATCCTGCATCGCCGATGGCTTTCAGCCATTGGTCCAGTTTGTAGCGCGCTTCGCCGGTAGAAGCCTCTGCACGGCCGATGCAGGTACGTGAGGTGAAAGACATATAGATGTCTGTTTGAGGGAACTGCTTCCGGAAGTCGGCGATGATTTCGTTGTAAACGTCCAATGACTCATTATAAGTGCTTCCGAAAGTACAGAGTAGGATGGCGGTGTCATACTTCTTGGTTTCGGCTACTACCCTGGTTGCAGGGTTTACGGTACTTTCTGCATCGTCGTCATCGCTACAGGAGGTGAATCCTGTGCAAGTTGTGGCTGCTACGAGAGCCGCCATCAGATAAAACTTGAAATTTTTCATACTTTGTTTGTAAATTGATTAATAAAAAAGATGTTTTTCTCTATTTTGCCCCGCCCCTGTTCTTGAACTTTATAAGCGCCGATGCGTAGAAATTCCTTCCCGGCGTGCTGGTAGCCCGGTTACGTCCGAAAGGAGTGCGGTCTACGTAGTTGAAGAGGTTGTCTACACCTATGTTCATTGTCAGCGTCCAGTGCCGCATCTTCATTAGGGTATGGGCGGTGTTGATGCGCCATGTCTGGAAGCCGTCGGCATCGTTGTCGTTGACGTAGTGGCGGGTCGACTGGTATCGGCCGTACACTCCCAAGCCGAGGCGGTAACAGCGCCACGTGTGCTGCCAGGTGGCGTTGAGCGTGGCATTATGGTTGGATGTGGCGTCGATGTAGAGGTACTTCATGTAGTTATCGCCCGTATCGGCGGCATACTGCGCTTTCGGATCGGCATAGCTGTACCCACCGCCCAGCATGATGTCTTTCGTGGGGCGGTAGTTGAAGGTGAAGTCCATGCCATAGATGCGGGCTTTCGTGAGGTTGGTGTATTTCTTGCTTTTCTCTATTTCGAGGAGCTTTTCTTCGGGGGTGACTTTTATCTCTACCAGCTCTATCATGTTGCGGATGAAGTTGGCATATCCGGTCAGGCTCGCCTGGAACTTGCTTCCTGCATACTCCACGCTGATGGAAGTGTATTGTGAGGTTTGCGCCTTGAGGTCTGTATTGCCATGATAGGCGGTGAGGGAACTGCCGCCGATGCTGCCTGTGTGTTCATAATAAAGCTCTTTGATGGTAGGCGCCTTGAAGCCCATGGCATAGGAAGCGCGCAGGTTGAAGTTACCGGCTTTGTAGAGTGCGGATACTTTGGGGCTGAGGTTCAGTCCGGTTTCCTTGTGTTGTGTGCCGCGTACGCCGGCAGTCAGTATAAGGTTGCTTGTGGCAGTCCACTCTTCCTGCGCATAGCCGGCGAGCGTATAGACGGAAGCGATGTCGCCTGCTATGTGGTGAGGCGATTCCAGACGGTTGTACTGGTACTCTATGCCGGTATTGAGGATGTGCCGGTCGCCGAAGTAAAAGATACCTTTTACCTGCGCCAGCACTTGTTGCTGTATGCTCTGCTTGATACGCTGGCCGGGGTAGTAGGTGATGCGGTCGCTGTCTTTGAAGTAGTCGGTGATGTCTTTCAGCTTATAGTCGTAGAAGTAACCGTAGCGACCGTAAGAGAGGTCGGCGGTGAGGTAGTTGCGTCCGTTCAGCTTGTACCTGCTTCCGGCGGCAAAAGTATAGTTGCGGTAGTAGAAGTCGTTGGGCAGGTACTTCCACGGGCCGTGCGTACGCATCACCCAACGTTCGTAGTACGTTCCTTCGGCGGTGAGGTTCAGTTTTCTGTTTACCTGCCATTCCAGATTCTCGGAAAGAGTGTAGTTGCTGGAACGGTTTACGGTAAGCATGGTGGAACCGGGCTTCAGTTGGTTCTGATCCCATTGCATATCCGTATTGCGCCAGCCGTCGGTGTGCCGGAAGTTGATACCGGTCACCGATTTCAGTTTGCCGTAGTTGAAGCCGAAGCTGGCGCTTTGCCGTACATCGCCATGCTCGCCCACACGGGTGGTGCTGGTGAGTTCCATTTTCTCTCTGCTCCGTTTGGTAATGATATTGATGACTCCGGCAATGGCATCGCTGCCGTAAAGTGAAGAAGCGGCGCCTTTCACGATTTCGATGCGCTCTATGTTGGCGGGATTCAGTTGGTTGAGGTCGTTTTGTCCGCCGATGTCCCCGTTCATGCGCTTGCCGTTTATCATGATGAGGATATAGTCGTTGTTCAGCCCGTTGAGCTGGATATGGCTGCCCATGTCGCCGTCATGGAAGGTGAGGGAAGGGCTGAGCCCGCTGAGAAGGTCGTCTATGCTGCGCGCCTGATATTGCTCCAGCGCTTTTCCCGTGAGCACCTCTGTCTGCACGGGGGCGTCTTTCAGGTAGTGTTCGGTTCCCGTACCTGTTACCACTACTTCGTTGAGCAGTAACGAGAGTTCTTTCTCATCTTTGTTTTTAAGGATACTTTGTGCCGGGGCGGATTGCATCACACCGCACAGCAGTACCGCTTCAAGCCAATACTTGTGCTTCATCGTCTACCGATTTTTTCGTTGATAAAACAAAACGGCACTTCGCTTCTGTGTGCGAAAGGTAATGGCCCGAAAGAGTAAAATAGGAATCCTATCGTATCAGTATAGGGGACATCGCTTCTAATCCTGGAAGCTCAGTGCTCAAGTTACGGAAGTTGGTAGGTATTCTGGCTCTCCTCTGCTTGTATTACCTTCCCATCGCGTTGCCGCGACAGTGGCTTTTGCGGATACAAACATCTTTTATTGAGGATTACAGCTGCAGGTACAGCTCCGGTTTTGCACCGGATTCCCTTGCATCGGCAGGCGGATATGCCTTCCCGATTGCCAATTCCGGGGGTAAAGATAAAGACTTTTTATATATTATTCAGCTTTTTCTTCCTGATTATTTTCTTTTTTCTTCATTTTGTCTTTCTATCGGTAGTATTCCTCTGCTTTTGCAAGTGTTTCCGGCTTGCCGATGTCGAACCAACGGCGGTCCTGAAGCGGATAACCCTGTATGCAGGCTGTTTCGCACACGGATAGATAAAAAGGAATAATGGAGAACTTCCCTTCCCATTGTCTGCTTTCCATATAGCGGAAAAGGGAAGGGGATATGACGTGAATGCCACCGAAAGCCATTTCCTTGTATTGCCTTTCTTGGAAAGAGAATCCTTCGGGCTTGGTTTCACCGGTGGATTTGTTTATCCAGCCGTGCAGGCGGTTGGCATCGTCCAGCAGCAGGTAGCGTGATGTCTGTCGTTGACTGACGAGCAGTGTAGCCTCTGCGTTGCTTTCCCGATGATGCCGGTAAAGCTCTGCAAGATTGATGTCGGAAAGGATGTCGGCATTGTGCACCAGGAACGGTTCGTTGCCGTCCAGAAACGGACGCGCTTTCTTTATCCCGCCGCCTGTGTCGAGCAGCATATCCCGTTCGTCACTGAGGTGGATAGTGATGCCGAAATCGTTATTGGCGCGGAGAAACTCGATAATCTGTTCTCCAAAGTGGTGGATATTGACCGTAATGTCATTGAATCCGGCTTCTTTCAGCCGTAAAATCACCCGTTCCAGCATCGGCTTTCCGGCTACGGAGACGAGCGCTTTTGGGGTGTGGTCTGTCAGCGGACGAAGACGGGTTCCCAGTCCGGCGGCAAATATCATTGCTTTCATAAAATAATAGGATGACGGGCAGTATTACTGTTTCGCGCTAAAATTCTGTTCTATGTTCTGTTCTCTGTGTATCAGGTTCACTTGTACGCCGAACTTCTTGTTGAGGTGTTCGGCAAGGTGTTGAGCCGAATATACGGAGCGGTGTTGGCCGCCTGTACAGCCGAAACATACGGACAGGTTGGTAAATCCCCGTTCCATATACCGTTTCACGGATGCATCTACCAGCCCATATACGTGTTCGAGGAATACGGCGATTTCCCCATCCTCTTCAAGGAAGCGGACAACGGGTTCGTCGAGACCGGTGAAAGGCTTGTAACGTTCGTATTTGCCAGGGTTGTTTACGGCACGGCAGTCGAATACGAAACCGCCGCCGTTGCCGGAAGAATCTTCGGGGATACCTTTTTTATAGGCGAAACTGGTGACTTTTACTACCAGACGACGCTTTTTCAGGTCGTCGGTGAATTGTTTCAGTTCGGTCAGCCTGTGCAGGACTTTACAGAGATACGGATATTCGGGGTAAGGCTCCTGCAACAACTGGCGCAGGTTTTCAATGGCGAAAGGCACGCTTTGGATGAAGTGGGGCTTCTTCTCGAAGTAACCGCGGAAACCGTATGCGCCCAATACCTGCATGGTGCGGAACAGTACGAAATGACGGAGCTGGGCATAGAAATAGCTCTCATCCACCGGCTGGTATTTGCGCAGGGCTTCGATGTATTCTTTCAGAAGTTCTTGGCGCAGGCTGTCGGGATAATTGGCCTTGGCTTGCCACAGGAATGAGGCCACGTCGTAGTAGACAGGCCCTTTACGTCCGCCCTGAAAGTCGATAAGCCAGGGTTCGCCATCCTTAATCATCACGTTGCGGCTTTGGAAGTCGCGATACATGAAAGTTGCGGAACTGCTGCGGAGAAGCACGTCTGCCATTTTCTGGAAATCATCTTCCAGGCGGTCTTCCTGAAAGTCCATGCCCGTTGCCTTGAGGAAACAATACTTGAAGTAGTTCAAGTCCCACAGAATGCTACGGCTGTTGAACTCAGCCTGCGGGTAACAGTAGGAGAAGTCCATGCCGTCGGCTCCGGCAAATTGCACGGCGGGCAGCAGGCGCATGGTCTTACGAAGCAATTGCTTCTCCTCTTCATCGAATACGCTTGTCTTGCGTCCTTTTTCGATGGCGTTGAACAGAAGCGTATCTCCCAAATCTTCCTGCAAATAGTAAATATTGTCTTCGGAACGGATAAACACTTCGGGCACGGGCAATCCTTTTCCGCGGAAATGCTCTGCCATATAGAGAAAGGCACGGTTTTCCTCAACGGATTCGCCGCTTACCCCTATCAGCGTAGGCGTACCTTTGAGGCGGAAATAGCGGCGGTTTGAGCCGGAAGAGGGAAGTTCGTCGATGGCTTCGGGTTCGTGCCCGGTATGTGTAATGTAGAGTTTTTTAAGTTCTTCGGTTATCATAGCGTTTTTTATATTTGGCAGCTAAGATAAGACTTTTACCGGATATATTATTACCTTTGTCCGACAAAATCCATAACAGCCCTTTTATACTTCATACCTTATACCTAAATAACATGCGTCGCGTTTCTCAGTTTCTCATAGCAGCCCCCACATCGGGTAGCGGAAAGACCACCGTAAGCCGCGGACTAATGGCTTTGCTGACACAAAAAGGATTGGCGGTACAGCCTTTTAAATGCGGTCCGGATTATATCGATACCAAATATCATGCGGCTGTATGCGGATGTGCATCCATTAATCTGGATACGTTCATGGCTTCCGGTGAACATGTGTGCGAACTCTATGCACGTCATGCCGTTTCTGCGGATGTCTGCATTGTGGAGGGGATGATGGGAATGTTTGACGGATATGATCGCGACCGGGGCTCTTCGGCGGAGATAGCTCAGTTGTTGCAACTTCCAGTCGTGCTGGTGGTGGATGCCAAGTCTGCCGCTTATTCAATGGCTCCTTTGCTGTCGGGATTCATCCATTTTCGTCCGGATGTACGGATTGCGGGGGTGATAT
>OCHN01001864.1_pt1 | contig 15314 bp, 21 predicted proteins | sample 1538911 | NCBI WGS metagenome assembly OCHN01 (sample SAMN04571736, study PRJEB22368) | human gut metagenome | biome: human gut; material: stool | host: Homo sapiens | place: Luxembourg | collected 2013-01-11 | reverse complement strand
TATACTATTTTTATTATTCATGCTTTAATTTTTGATTTTTATAAATTTATTTTGATTATTTAAATTTAATAATTAAATTTGTATAAACAAAATTTAATTTTCTAAATACCGTGGTTTTTATACGATATGACAAATGAAAAGAAATTAAATTTGCGACTGCTAATAGCTGCTTTTCTCACATTAATAGGAAGCGGTCTTTTGATAGCAGGTTTTATCATACCTCCATAGGGGGTTATTGATAGTTCGGTATTGGTTGCATTTGGAGAAACAAGTACGTTTGTAGCAGCATTACTGGGTATAGATTATAATTACAGATATAAGATATGGAGAGATAGTTTGTTGAAATGATAATGTGATAATATAGTGTATGGAAATTGATAAACAGAATGGAAAGGATAAACCAGATAAATTATGTGGAATTTATTGTATTTATAATTCAAAATATTTTTATATAGGATTGTCGTCGAATATTAAAAGCAAGTGGAATGACCATCGGTCAAAATTAAAAAGAGGAGTGCATGATAATATTTTTATGCAAAATGTATATAACAAACATTTTATAGATGACCCGTTTATGTATAAAGTTATTTGTACTTGTGAAAGAAGGGACTTAGGAACTTTGGAAAAGAATATATTTGAAGAATATTGTAAAAAGTATTCTGATAAAATTCCAATGAATATAGCAAATTGTGGTTAGACAAACACTTGGACAGAAAATATGAAATTGAAAGCTAGTAAATCTCATACTGGTATAAAATTCTCAAAATAGCATCGCAATGCTATTTCAAAAGGATAGAAAGGAAAAACAAGGTAGAAGCAGAGAATACCGGTTGTACAGTTAACACTAGATGGTAAATTTATTAGAGTTTGGTCTAGTATACAAGAAGTTGGAAAAGAACTTGGAATAAAAATTAATTATTCAAGAAAGTCTAGTGGAGGATTCCAATGGCAAAAATATTCTGATTGGAAAATAAATCCAAAAGGCCCAGTTGAATATCATACAACTAAAACCGTATTCCAATATGCAAAAAATGGAGCTTTCATAAGAAAATACAATTCTATACAAGAAGCATCGGATATTACTGGAATTAAACATTGTAATATTAGTAATACAATAACTGGAATACAAAAATCGGCAGGAGGATTTATATGGAGCTTAAAATAAACAAACATGTGGCTTTTCTAGAAGATGGACATAAATATTTTGATATTAATGATTCTTCAAAAAAATATATCAGCGTAACTACATTAATTGAAAGGTATGGGCAGCCATTTAACGAATCTTTTTGGAGTAAATATAAGGCACTTCAGAAAATCGCTCCAGATGCCTTTCGGATGGAAAAGAAAAATCTACTTTTAAAAAAGAAGTGGAATAAAGAAATATTAAAGACCTACGGTATATCAGAAAATGAATTTGAAAAAGTTAGAAAAGACATATTGAATGAATGGAAACAAAAGAATGAAGAGGCTTGTAAACGAGGAACGAAAATACACGCCGATATAGAAAACTCCTTTTATATAAATCCAAATAATAAAGAATTGGAAAAATTTGTAAAAGGGGGTAAGTTTGTATGTAAAAAAAATTATACAGATTTAGATTTGGAATATGGAGTATATCCGGAATATTTAATTTACAGAGAGTCTGATGATGGTATTTTATTGTTAGCAGGACAGGTTGATTTAATTATTAAAAAGGGCAATCATATCACAATTGTTGACCATAAGACTAATGAATGTATTGATACTCAAGGGTTTTACGATTCTGCAACAAAATCAACTGTTAAAATGAAATACCCATTAAACAAACTTGATGACGTTAATTTCTGGCACTATACAATGCAGCTTTCTACTTATGCTTGGATGTTACAAAAAATAAATCCTGATTTTATTATTGATGATTTAATTTTAAATCATTATGATCATCAAGGAAATAATAGATTGTATCATTGTGAATATTTAAAAAAGGAAGTAGAGAAAATGTTGGCACATTATAAAAAACAACTTATCTTGGAAAAGAACAGAGAAAAACGCAAGAGGATTGAATATTAATGATATATTTTTAGGACTAACACGGATTATTATTTTTTTAATCGGAAGTCACCGAGTTTTAAAATAATATTCAAATCCTATTTTATTTTTTAAAATATATAAAGATGTAGATTTTAGACATAATTAATGGACATGCTAATGAATTGCTCAATATTAATAATAAATTGAGCGAAAATAGAATGAAGATATGTAGAAAATGCCCGATTTTTAAAAACGTTCTCGGCGGAATCTGTAATAGTAAGTTGTGGTTAAATCCAGAAACCAATGAGGTAAGCACAGAACCAAAATAGGGATTTTTCCGTGGATGCAATTGTAGAATGTAGTCCAAGACAAGAGTTCCACATGCGGTATGTGTAGCGGGTAAATGGTAATAATATTTTAATGATTAATGAATTATGGCAAAATTTAGAAATGAAATGACAAACGATGAGAAGCTGGCAGTAGCAGCTTTGGGTACTGACTCAAATTTCAATATGGTTAATATGAGGGAGAACTCTATTGATGCACTTGTTGAAAAAGAGAAAGCAGCAAAAATGAATGAACAATTAGAAAAGTTTCAAGAACAAATGGACAAAAGTCATGAAGAAATGAAAAAGAGCCAAGATACTATCGAGTATGATATTAATACTGCGGAAATTAAGCCTCTTTTTTCAAGAATTATTTTTATTCCATTTAAAAGCAATCCATTTCAGAAACTTGTTACAGAAGGTAATATTATTATTGATACAGGTGGATATAATCCGCATATTGATAAGAATCCAATTACAGGAAAACATGAAGAAATGGATCAGTTTATTCGTACAGGCTGTGTTCAGGAAGTAGGCCCAGAATGTAAATATATTAAGCCAGGAGATGTGATATTTTATAGAAAAGACACAGCTGTGCCAGTTCCTTTCTTCAAACAAGGATTTTATAGCCTTGATGAACATCAGGTAATTTCTATTGTTAATGAAAAGCTGACAGAGCGATTTGAAAATTGTAAATAATTATGGAAGAAGATAAGACATATTTTCTACCAGGACAAATTGTTAAACTCAAGTAGAATATTCCAAATTCACCTATTATGATGGTTATTAGAAAAGAAACAAACGTATTTAGCCATGATAATCGAGGTAAGCTAAAGGGAATTCGTTGTAGATGGTTTACAAATGAAGGTAGATTATAGGAGGCCGTATGGTCAACGAAGGATTTAATTTTAATTTGAAATTATGAACGAACAAGAATTACAATAGGCTTTTATACAGTGGTTAGCCCAAAAGCTGGGAGTACAAGATGAAAGTCAGTTTAAACAGGCTGTATAGGAAATGGGCCAAGAAGGTCTTCAGCAAGCATATCAACAGTTTATGCAAGAAATGCAACAGCAACAAGCTCAAAAGGCAAAGTTTGGTGCAAAGTTAAATTATATTAAAGGCTTGAATGGACAATGTCCTGAAGGCACTGAAATGCAATATTTTAAAGAAGGCGGAAATATCTGCAAGAAATGTGTTGCCAAGCAAAAGAATGGTGATAAGGAACAGGATCCAGTAGAACAATTTAAGTGCGGTCGAAAAATGAAGAAAAAGAAATGCGAAGCTGGAGGAACAGTTAACATAGATAAGTGTGGAGCAAAAATAAAGAAAAAGAAATGTGAAAATGGAGGATTCGTTCCTTTTGATAAGTGCGGGAATAAGATGAAGAAAAAGTAAGAGTAGGAGGTTTAGAAACTTCTAAACTAACAAAGACTAATAAGACTAAGTTTGTAGTATATAGTAATAAAGGGAAAAAAGTGACTTATGTAAAAGATGAAGCTACTAGAGATTCCTTATATGCTAATAGATACAACGATCAATAGGTACAGGCTACAAAACTTGGATCATATAAAAAACAAAGAAATAATAGTTTGAATAAATAAATGAATAATGGTAAATGATATATTTTTGTATAACAGTTCTACCAATCAAATAGAATTAAACACTCCAGAAATACTTTTAGTTGATGAGTTTAAACAACTTCTTGACGAAAAGAGAAATAAATGCAAAGAAGATCCAAAAGGAAAATTTGGATTAAGAGCATTTCGAGAATTTACATATATTTGGTTAGCACTGTCATGGAAAAGTGTATATAGTGAATATGATGAATCCGAACGTCATGCGGAAGCGCTGAAAGATGCGCATATGACACAATAGGAATTTGACGATCCTACTTTTAGAGCAGCATGTAGAAAGTTTAGACAAATACAAGAATCCAGATTGTCTGTAAGATTACTTTCTGCTGCTCAAGAAATGACAAATAAATTTATTGAATATTTCAAGACTGTCGATCCATTGGAAAGAGATGAAACGACAAACAAACCGGTTTATAAAGCCGGTGATATTATGAAGGAAATTTCCAATCTTGGAAAGATGCTTGACGAACTCGTTGATCTTGAAAAACGAGTAAAGAAAGATATGGCTGAGAAATCAACAATTAGAGCAGGTGCTATAGAAGGTTTTGAACCTATGTGATTATGGGAAAGATTAAATGGGATGTTACGAAAGACTAGAAGATAGATTTTTTTGATCCTAATCTATCTTATGAACTTACTGGATATAGACCAATCACCCAAACAAAGGGACTGGATTTCAAGCCAGAATGGTTTACAGAGGCAAGAGATACCTATAAACGAACTGGGCACTACTGTTCTTACAGATTTAAATCAAAGCCTTACAATGATTTTTGGCAGGAAGAGAATAGAAGATGCAAAGAAGGATATACTTCTCATGGTTATACTATTACTGGAGATAATTACTTCTTTTTAAATTATTATACTCTTCCTGTAGTTACGGTAGGTCAAAAGTCAGGTTCGGGAACTCGTGATGATTTCCCAATATTTTTTGCATCATAGTATGCATTTTTTCATTATTTTGAAATGGCTAAAAGATTGCATTTGCATGCCGCGCTTATGAAAGCGAGGTCAGTAGGATTTTCAGAGATAAATGCATCAATAGCAACAAATATGTTTATTAATATTCGATAGAGCGAAACTTTGATTACTTGTTATGATGAATTAAAACTTAAACGTACTTATAAAAAATTTACACATTCTTTAATGTTTTTGGATAGTAAAACCGATGGTGGTATGTTTAGGTTACGTCAAATAGAAGATTCTGCTCTTTGTAAAAGATCTGGATTTTACAGAAATATTAATGGACAGAAAGTAGCAGATGGTTTCCAGTCATCTGTTACTGGAGTTATAGGAAAAGATCCTGGAAATATTCGAGGAGATCGTGTTGATCTGTTAATATATGACGAATGCGGAAGTTGGGTTGGACTTACAACAGCAATTATACAAGGCTAGGAACTTGTTGAAGTTCAAGGAGTTCCTAGAGGCATTATGTTGTTTGGCGGTGAAATTAACATTGCCGCATTAAAATCGGGTAAAATCGGTGAACTCTGCGATGGGGATACCGAGATAAATTAATATGTAATAATATTAATCATTGTAACGCGTACTAGTTGAAACTTTTTAAAAGAATATAATACTAGCAAGAGTGCCCGACAATATTTTATATTGAAAATGTACGCTGAACTTGCAAGAATCAAATTGCAAGAAATTGAGATAAAAAGCTCAATGATAACACAATTGACCGGTGGAGACCGTGGCCCTGCTCTTGAAGGACTTCGCACAATTTATTACGAGCCAAGAGCATTTAAAATATTACCATATCGTCATAATTACACAGAAACAAAAGAATTCGTTGAAACAGGTTTCTTTATGCCATATTATGTATAGTCTTTAAATCCAGTTTATATGGATAAAAGAGGCGTTTGTAATGAAACTGAATTCAAAAAGGTCTTACAAGTAGAAAGGGATGCTCTTGCTGCATTACCTACTAAATATGTAGAGAAATGCGCTGAGCGCTGTTGGACTGCTGAAGAGGCGTTTAATATGGAAGGAGACAATAAATTCAATAAAGGAAATATTGTTGAACAATTAACAAGAATAAGAGCTTTAAAAGAATGTCCTCCAATTAAAACAGGATGGCTAGAATATACGTATAAAAATGGCGAGCATCTCGAATAGAATATTACAGGATTTCATTGGATAGATAGTCCAACTGGAAAAATAAGAATACTGGAAGATCCTCTATGGTTATTACTATAGAAAAAAGATGAAGAAGGAAAAGTAATTTGGAATCCTCCAAATGAGCCTATAAGGAATCTATATGTTATAGGAATTGACGGAATTGATATTGGAAAATTACAAACTTCTGAATATACAAAGGATGCTTCCGATTTTTGTTTAGTTGTAAAAAAACGTGCATATGGTTTACAAGAACCATAGTATGTTGCAATATATAAGGATAGGCCAAATGATATTCGTGAGGCATATAAGATAGCAATGAAACTAGCAGAATATTATAATGCTACAATAAATATAGAGGCTACAAGATAGGGTATTATTCCATATGCAAAAAGCAGAGGATTAATATCAAGGTTCATGAGAAGACCTCGTGCAACTTTAGCAGAAACAGCTAGAAACACAAATAAATAGTATGGAACTCCTGCTACTCCAGCAATTATTGATCATCAAACAGATTTGATAAGAGATTATATAGAAGACTATTGCCACAATATATGGTTTGAAGATATGCTGGATGAAGCCAACAGATATACAAATGAAAATAAAAGAAAATTCGATATTATCGCTGCAATGGCAATGGCGGAGTTGGCAGATGAAGAACTTCAGGGAGTAGTTCCGTATAAAATTGAAGATTTGACAAAGACTTGGAGAAGGATAGGATATTATACAGATGAATTCGGAAGGAGACGATATGGTGAGATTCCGAATTAGAATAATAACAATAATATAAGGTGGAATAATAATTTTGGAAACACATATGAAGACCCTGGAAGAATTAGAACAAGTGATCCGAGATACTATAATGGATATTTATCACAAGGAATACACTGGTAAAATATCCATATAGAAATTACCAGTTGGATATTGTATTAAACTTGGAATGAATACTCCTGATCAACCAATAACTATTTATGCAGAATTGGAAGGTCGAAAGTTTTTGGAATTTTTACGACAAGAAATAAAAGATAGGAGATTTAATCTGGTATTTTATGGTTCTGTAAATTTACGAGAGCCTACAGAATGCCAGGAAAGAAATACAGCATGTGGCTGCCATGACGAAAGACGAACTTATTGAAAAGACTAATAAAGCTATTACTGAATTGGTCTACGCCAAATATGACTTACAGAAAGCGTATAACTATTATAATGGAGTGCGTGATGCTGATTAGTTTAGATATTTGGAAGAAGTCTATGGTGCGAATGTACCTACAACACTTCGGTTTACCCCATTGATAAAAAAGCATGTTGATGCATTAATTGGAGAGTACCTAGAAATGCCTATTATTCCAAAAATATAGTGCAAGGATGAAGATACTATTTCGCATATATATCGAGACAAGCAACTTGAAATAGCAAGGCAATCAAGATAGTTTCTTTTATAGAAAATGAAGAATTCTCTTGTAAGCCAAGCTGCGGGGAAACAATAGAACGATGGACTTATAGAGTAGTAGTTAAAATAGCTGATTGAAGATTTAAATAAAAATTTTATTTCATAGTATGAAATAGCTGCGTAGAATGTTTTAGAATATATATAGTAGTCTAGAGATACAGATTTAATTACTGCATTACGTGATATGCTGTTTGATCTGCTTGTCACTGGCTATGCGTTTTATAGAGTAAAGCCCACAGTTGATAACAACAATATTAAAATATAGGTTCTTAATCCGTTAAATACTTTTATCGATAGAAACATTGAATCGCCGTATGTCAAAAACTCATATAGAGTTGTGGTTAGGAGTTGGATGTCAAAACAGCAGATTCTCAACGTTTACGGTAAACGGATGACCGAAAATGATAGAAAAGTTCTTGATGAAAAGTGGGGCTCTATCTATGAAAATGCATGGTATTATGTCCATATGGGAGTAAACAAAGAAGGAGTTCCTGCAACAGACGGTTTGAAAGCTGGCGTTGAAGTTACTCCTGGTTATCCATCACAAGGATATAATATGCATAGTGAACTTATTCCAGTTTATGAAGTAGAGTGGCTTGAGACAGATAAAAATTTCGTGATGCAAAGATATACAACGATACGAATAGGAGAAGAGATTTATATACTTACAGGAAAAGATGACAAAGTTATTAGAAGTAGATCAAATCCGAGTCAATGCGGATTATCTGTAAACGGATTATATTTTCTCAATAGAGGACAGAATCCATATTCAATGGTTTTAACTTGTGCATCTTTATAGGATTAACAAAAACTAGTTCTAGAAAAATCTCGTGAATTTCTGGAAAGCCGTTTAGGTAATCAGAATCCTAGCCCAATTATTGGGCAGGTTCAACGACTATTATGTAGGGTCAAGTGGCTCGAAGTGCGAGAATATTAAATTATAATATATGATATAGTCTCAACTTCTGGTGAAAGCCAGAGAAGTACACAAAGTAACGAATTGTGTCAAAGAAATTGTAGTATGATCTCTTGATATTCTATCGTGACAATTTAATAGCTAGCAGTGGTACTATTGGTGACTGGATAGACATGACACTTATACCGGCGTAGCTTGGTGTCGATTTACCTGAAAGAGTAAAAAATTGGATGTCTCTTAAAAAGCAAGGTCTTGGTTTGCTCGATTCATCACAAGAAGGACGACTTGCTCAGGGAGCAGCTCCTTTGAATACTATTTTTAATGGTTTTGATAATACTGTAAAGGCACAATCAGTATAGGCTATATAGATTGCAATAGAGTCTATAGAAGCAACTGTATCGTCAATTACTGGAGTGTTTAGAGAAAGATTAAATGGAATACAATAGAAGGATGCTGTAACCAATGTAAAAGTTGGTGTTCAGAATTCTTTTATATAGACAAAATAGTATTATCATCAGATGGATCTTATAGTAAATGAGCTTCTTCTAGACTGTCTCAACTAGGCAAAAATAGTTTGGAAAAATGGTCTTACTGGAAGTATAGTATTAGGAGATAAATACCAAAAAGTCTTTACTGCTTTACCAGAATATTTTACTCTTACCGACTTTGATGTTCGCATTATTACAAGTGCGGATATTATAAAAGATTTGGAATAGGTTCGTGCAGTTATACCTGAATTTGTTAAATCTGGTGGACTTCCTCCAGATATTATAGTTGAAGCTCTTACAAGCAAAAGTCTTCCAGATCTTAAATACAAGATTTAGAAAGCAATGCAAAAGCAAAAGGAAGAAGGCTCTACAATGATGCAATTGTAGTAGCAAAATGAGCAATTACAATAGCAATTAAAAGAAGCTGGAAAACAGCTACAACAATTTCAATAGCAAGTTCAGAAACTCAATCAGACAAAACTTTAGATGGATCAGAAAGAAATGGAACTCAAATATCAGATAGAATAGTTCAAGGCTTAGACTGATAGAACATATAAAACCGATATGGCTGAAGAAGCGAAAAGAAGGACTGAGATTGAACTTAAACAAATATCTGATGGCAATCCATATAACGATCAAATAAAACAACTTGAATGACACCAAAATATAAAATATGTAATATAGGTACAAATCGTATCGTTATAACTGATCTGACCTAGGACTCTTATGAGTATATAGAAGAATAGGAAGTTGATACTGAACAGTATTACGAATAGAATAGATTTAAATATAGCGAAACTTGTACTATTAATATAATACAAAGAAACAAGGTCGATAGCCAAGAAATCGTTGCAACTTTATTTACAGATCATTCTTCATTTCTTGATGAATAGTATTATTCTCTTGGATAGGATGGACATTATACAATTTATCATTGTATTCTTCCAACTTGCGAATGGTTTGAAAAAGAAATGCAAAGAGAAGACAATTTAATCACAAAAGGTTTTGAGGTTTATTTTACGGATGGAACCCAAATCTTTACATATTGTGATGGAAAAATTAAAACAGTCGATTCTGGCGTAATTGCAAATATAAATACTGAAAACACAACAATATCAAGAGTTGATATAGATCAATTTATGATTTATCAACTTTATAATTGTTATGTTAAAATTTGTAAATCCTTGTTTAATGATATAAGTATCAGATGTAAAAAATCTGATAATTTTGATGAAAATACATATAAAAGAGATTTTCTTTGGATGACTATTAACGTTTTGAAATACCATATAGAATTTGGTAATTTCGGAGAAGCAGAAAGGATTCTTGAAGAAGTTAATTATTGTGGAGGATTTTGCAATGGATCAAATGTGCGCACAATGTCAGCAAACGGATGCGGTTGCTGTAAATAATCTTAAAAAGAAAATCATAAAAGATTATGTTCGTATTGTAAAAAGAATGAACAAAGGATATAAAGATGATTTTAGTTATATACTCAACGAGATTAATTTTCTTGGTGTATGGAGTAATGTAGATAAACCGGAAATAATTTACGAATATTTTATAAATTATGGCATGTAATAATCAGTTTAGGCACGTATGTCTAAAGGATTTGGAGAATTACATCAAGAGAGATGAATATTTTTCAGATTTCTCCGATGAAGAAAAAGCTATAATTAAAAAGAATCTAGGAATTACTACATCTGGAGAATTCTCTGAGTATGATCCTATCGTACACCTATTGACTTATGACACAGTACTTCAGTTAAAAGAATCTGAAGAACTTAAAGTTGGTCATGTATATGTAATTTAGGATTTCCAAACTATTTACTCCGATGGAAGTGACAGTGTTATGAAAGGCAAGACATATTGGTTGTTCCTCCACCCGACAAGCAAGTCAACTTTTGATCCTAGAGTAGGAATCTTTTGTCCAGAAGATTCAAATAACAATTGTAGCAAATGGACTGTAGAATATGACATTGCAAGAAGTGAAGTAGCTACAGGAGAATATAATAAAGGTACAATAACATATCTTAAAGACCAAAATAACAACGAAGCCTTTTATGATTTCAAGAATATTAAATTCAAGAAGACATTGGATGAATTAAAGGATTTTCCAAAAACATATATAAAAGATACATATTTTTATACTTTTGACAATGATGGACTTGATGGTTCTGAACATGGATGGAAAAACAACAGACTTGGAAAAGGTGCAATTAGAAATATCTTTTTAAATGACACGGAAAACACATCAATAGAATCTGACTGCCACGACAATGTTTTCGCTGGAGGTTGTATAAATAGCCGATTTGGTTATGGCACATTTAAGAATATATTTAAGGATACTGTATATAACTGTATTGGAGTTTTAAACAACGCAAAGGTCGGACATGAAACTAATGGATTTAATTATAAGAGAATCGATGATTTTTCTGATAAATATGCAATAACATATTTGGATAAAGATACTGAAACTTTTTAGGTAAAAATGTATGGAAAATAATATATTTGGAATTTCAGAACAAGAAGGTGTTCTTTTGACAAAAGAGCGTAATAATCCTTGTTATGATCAAGTACTTAAAAAGAGAAATTTCCTTTCTGAGTTTTACACAAAGAGCGAAAAACAACAAGCGTTGAAAAATCTTGGTGTTTTCAATGAAATGGAATTTGTTTATAATAAATTTAATGATTATCTGAAAAAAGAAAAAATTGGAAACAATCCAACAAATATTGATAATATTATATATTATAATCGTGATTATCCTGAATTAAAAACACTCAGATAGGTAATTGATTACCTTTTACGCAATAGACTTACTGTTTCAATAAATATTACTCCAAATATTGCAGAAATTGGTGATATCATACAGAATGTTGTAGTTAGTTGGAAATATAATAAGGAAATTGATAGTCAGACTTTATATAGTTCTGAATATCCTGGCGGGCTTGATTTAGACAAATCTATAAGAAGTATTACAATTAATGGAGCTACTGTATAGAACAGCACTTTTAAAATTGTAGGAAGCGATGGAAAGGAAACTGCAGAAGACACTGAGTCAATTACTTTCTGTCCTGGTATTTACTATGGTTCAAGTAACGAACAACCAGAAATCAATTCTCTTGAAAAGGTTGTACTACCATCAAGACAATGTACTGTTACTATATAGTCTGACATTCAATAGAAATTATGGTTTTTTATTCCGCAATTATATGGAAATCCTATTTTTACTGTAAACGGCAGTTAGTGGGAGTTTGCAAATACAGGAACTATAGAATATAATTCTATTGTCTATAATATATTTAACAGTATAGAAAATAATTGGGGAAGTGCAATTGTAAATATTTCTTGATTATGAAAGGATTTAATATTTTGTAAAATACAAGATTATTAAAATAACATGGCACCACTTAATAAAAATATTTCGGTATGGAGGGGAGACGATAAAACGCCTCCTCCAACGGATTTTCATCTCTGGGTTAAAGAATCCGGAAGCATCTGGCTTAAATTAAAAGGCAGTTGGTAGTGTGTAGGATCTTCAGAAGTTGGTAATCTTGAAGATTTAAATAATAAGATAACAGCTATAGAAAAGGTTTATCAAGAACAATAGAAAACTATTGATGATCTTGAAAACCGTATTAATTATATAAACAATGGAGTGATAGAGGAAGTCTGGGATGGTGAAACTAAGAAATTAGTTTATAATATTAAAATGGGCGAAAATACTTTTAACGGCTCTATAAAGGCTTCAAATATATTCCAAGTAAAGATCGGGCGAGAAGATGCTTCAGTTAATGAAAATGGCGAAATAAATATTGGCACACGAGGAGAATTAAATTATCTCTGTCAATCGGTTTACGAGAATGGCCAGTATACTCTTGTAAAAGAAATTCTTCCATCTTCTGGAATTTCTGCTGGAGACGGTCTTGAGATAACTGGAGGTAAAATGAATATTAAAATTGATGATACTTCCAATACAAATCTTTCGGTTTCTCAAAACGGTTTGAAACTGAATGATATTCCTGTAGATAAAATAAGTGATTCAGATATTGAAAATTATTTTAAATAATAATAAATAATATGGCAAATACACAATTTCTTGACGAGCACGGTCTTGAGACTTTAGTCAGATAGATTAAAAACACTTTTACTAGGCTTGATGGTAAAAACGCTGTAACAGGTCAGCAAACTTTTAATGAAGGTATTAAAATTACTGAAACAAAAGGTGTTGTTGCTGCAAAAAATGGCGCATCGAATATTGTTTGGGCAACTGATGGTTCAAAGTTTGATTTGAGCGATTATGCTGATTTAATTGCAGAGAAATTTCCTTTTAGAATTTCTTCTTTCAGCACAAATATTAATTCCGGTATAATTGAAGTAAGCACTACTCCTATTTCTCCTATATTGACCTGGGGATATTAGAATGAAAAGCATACTGTTACAGAATAGAAAGTAGCTTATGGATCTACTACCAAGACTGTTCCCGTTGGAACAAAAACTCTCACTTGGGATCCTATTGATATCAGTTCGCATAAGACAATTTCATTTACTTTGACTGCAAAAGCAGATGAAGGAGCAAAATCAGATTCTAAAACAACAAGTATTACTACTGTTCACAAGAGATATAGTGGTGCTCTTAATACCACAGATGCTCCAACGTCTTTTGCTGGTTTAACCGCTATTAGTACGCTTTAGAATTCTGCATATGGTGATATAACTGTAACAACAAATAATTAGCATCCTTGTTATTTATATCCAAAATATATGAAACCAGCTACATTAAAAATATACGATTAGAATAATTTTGATGTTACTGAAGATTTTTTGGAAAAAGAAACGACAATAGATGGTGTAGATTATATTTGTCGTATACTCAAAAATAGTAACACACTTACTGGGTTTATTTATCATTTTAAAAATAACTAATTTAGGAGGAATAACTTATGGCAATAATTATTGGTAGTCAATTTGACCTTAAAGCAACTTAGTTTAATTTCTCTCGCGATTACTTTGAGAGTGTAGAACTTCTTAATAAAGCACCTATAACTGATTTCCCAGATCATTTTATTACAAATGTTGCTGGTACTCTTTACCAATTAACAAAAGCAAATGGTGTTTGGGATGACTCTAAAAAAACATGGACTGTAAGTCCTTGGAAGAAACTTGAGTTTGGTGACAAGAATGCGCTTACTACAGATGGTTCTGATAAACTTCAAAAGAATGGTTCAGATGTAACAAACATTGTTTTGGGCGATAGTTTTAATTCCGTTAAAATTAACAGTCAAACAGGTGTTACTATCAATTCTGCTTCTGGCCAAGGTACAACTATAACACTTGGTGAAGGCGGTTTAAAAATAACCGGTGCAAATGCTTCTAACACAAAAGTTTGGACAACAGATGGTAATTTTACTGATATCAGTGGCATTGCTTCCTCGGAGGCAGTTGCTTCTATTCAAGCAAAACTTGCGGGTATCGATGATACGGTAAAAGGTTATGTTGACTCACAAGTAGGAGGTCTTGCATAGGCTCTTGTATTTAAGGGAAGTGTTTCTCAAGGAAGCGATCTTCCAGAGAACCCAAAGGTTGGCGATACATATGTTATAAGTGCTATTGGAGAATATGCTGGAGAAACCTGTGAAGTTGGCGATACAATTATCTGTACTGTTGCAAAGAGTGGTGAAACCGCAGCACAGTGGCTTGTTGTACAGAAAAATATCGACGGTTCGCTAACTAGAGGAGATGACAAATCTTGGGACGGCAAACTTCTTGTTGGTGCTGCTGGCAATCAGGTTTCTAGTATTACTGGAACAGAAGGCCAGATTATACAAGCAGACGCAAACGGTAATCCAACTTACGTTGATCCTAATTATGCATCTACAGATGATACAAATGCTCTTGATTAGAAAATAACTATTACTGCCAATGCAGCTGCCGCAGCAAACGAAAAAGCAGTAAACGCAGCCAAAAAGGCTGACGATGCATCTGGTGCAGCCGCAGCTGCAAATCAAGCAGCAGTCGCAGCACAAAGAACTGCAGATGAAGCAAAGGCAGGTCTTGAAAATAAAGCAGGCAAGGATGAAGCTACAAAAGATGCTGCAGGTCTTATGTCCGCTGCAGATAAATCAAAACTTGATGAATTAAGTAAAGACATTGGTGCAGAAGTTGCAAAAGGCTTATATAAAATTGCGACTGATGCAAAAGGTAGGGTAAGAGAAACTGAAGCAGTTTCTTCGGATGATATTTATGCATTGGGAATACCAAAAATGACTGCTATTGAAACTAGTACAATCGAGGGTTACTTTGCCGAACCTACAGTAACAGCATAAAAAAAAATTTGAAAATTGAATTATTTTAATTAAAATTAAATA
>OCHN01001859.1_pt1 | contig 15344 bp, 13 predicted proteins | sample 1538911 | NCBI WGS metagenome assembly OCHN01 (sample SAMN04571736, study PRJEB22368) | human gut metagenome | biome: human gut; material: stool | host: Homo sapiens | place: Luxembourg | collected 2013-01-11 | reverse complement strand
TTGCCGATGATGATGCCCTTGTGGCTGGCCTTTTCGCAGTAGATGGTCACGTCCAGGTCGACGATGCCGGTGTCCTCCCGCTCGGTGAAGCGGGTGATCTCCACGGCGGTGCCGTGGGGGATCTCCTTTTCCAGGCACAGCAGCATTTTCTCCCGGACGATCTCGGCGCACACCTGGGCGTCGGGCTGGTCGGTGGTCATGCCGTCGGGGAACAGCTGGGGGCCTGCCGTGGCATAGATCTGCAGCTGGGCCATCAGGTCGTCCAAACCGTCGCCGGTGCGGGCGGAGATGGGGATAATGGCGTCAAACCCGGGATACACGGCACTGTAGGCGGCAATAACCTCCAGCAGGTCGTCCTTTTTCTCCACGGTGTCGATCTTGTTGATGCACAGCACACAGGGCAGGCCCTCCTCGGTGATGCGCTGGAGCAGGATCTTCTCCGGCTCCCCCACATGGGCGATGGGCTCCACCAGCAGCAGCGCGGCCTCCACCTGCTGCAGGCTCTCCCGCACCACCTTCACCATGTAGTCCCCCAGCCGGGACCGGGGCTTGTGCAGGCCCGGGGTGTCCAGCAGCACAAACTGGGTATCCTCCCGGTTCACCACGCCGTAGATCCGGTTGCGGGTGGTCTGGGGCTTGTCGGACACGATGGCGATCTTCTCCCCCACCAGGGCGTTGGTGAGGCTGGACTTGCCCACATTGGGCCGCCCGCAGATGGTGATCATAGCGGTTTTTGTGATGTTGTTCATAGGTGATCCTCAACTTTCTTTTGAGCAATTTTATTGTGTCAGGGTAAACTGATAAGTGACAGAGTTCTGCCACCGTTCCTCGTTTGCCAGGTCCTGCCCGATCACCTTGCCGCCCATGCGCTCATAGAAGCTGCGGGCGTTAAGATTCTCCGGGACACAGTGGCAGACAAAGGAGGCGGCATGGTGCGCTCTGCAATACGCTTTCACGAAATCGAACGCTTGCCGGCCGATCCCCTGTCTTTGGTATTCGGCGGAAATATATAGGGATTGCAGGGTGATTACATCGGCTTCGTTTATCGTCAGGTAGCCGATGTCCTGCCGGTCCTTTCGGATCAAGTACACAGAATACGCCGGATGATGGACCCTCAGCAGCTCCATTTCCCTGTGCCAGTCCCAGTCAAAGTTATCTATCATGCTGTCGGGGTAGACGCCTCGGTATGTGGTGTCCCAGATTCTTTGCCGCAGGGCGATAATGGACGGCACATCCTCTTCGGATGCCTCAATAAACAGCTTTTCCTCGGCCATGCTATCACATCTCCTTCCGGGATTTTTACTCAATTTCCACACTCCGGGGCCGGCACGCTCTCCGCTGCCCGATTGCGGACAGCAAACAGGAACACCGGGCGGAGCAGGCCCAGGGATAAAACGGTGAACACGGTCAGGACGTCCCCATATTTACCGGCGCGGCTTTTATAGATCCGGTGGGCGATCAGGGTGTCCAGGATAAAGACCGCCAACAGGGCCATCAGCAGGAGGATGAACCAAAGAGTATTCAGCTCCCGGCAGACGTAGAAATAGACGCAAAGGCAGACGGACAGAAGCGTCAGAAGGGCCGACACGGCGCCCATGACCCGCTGGTCTGCCAGCTTTCCCAGCAGATACTTGCTGTAAAAGGGAATCCAGGCAGGGAATGTATGTGCGTCGCCCGCTTTTTTGCGCATGCAGGCGATGGAAAAGCCCTCCAGCACATAGCTGGCCATGATATACGCCGCCGCGGCGGCAAACACGGCGATGAAGAACAGGAAAATCGCCGATAATATACCCGAAACAATCAGAACGCCGAATCCGGCCATATGCGATACCTCCTATTTTACCCCAGCCGGTCGCCGTTTTCCACAGGCTTGTCCGGGGTAATGAGCACCACGCCGCCCTGGGAGTAGGTGCCCAGCACCAGCACCTGGGAGAAGAAGTTGGCGATCTGACGGGGCGGGAAATTCACCACCGCCAGCACCTGCTTGCCCACCAGGTCCTCCGGGGCATACTGCTGGGTGATCTGCGCGCTGGAGCGCTTTTGCCCCAGCTCCGGGCCCAGGTCCACCAGCAGCTGATAGGCGGGCCTGCGGGCCTTTTCAAAGGGCCGGGCCTCCACAATGGTGCCTACCCGGATATCCAGCTTCATGAAATCGTCAAACGTGGCCTGTTCCATATGAGCGCCTCCTGTTATCAATCGCTGTCCAGCTTCAGAACCGCCATGAAGGCCTCGGTGGGGACCTGGACGGTGCCCAGGTTCCGCATCTTCTTCTTGCCTTCCTTCTGCTTTTCCAGCAGCTTCTTCTTGCGGGTAATGTCGCCGCCGTAGCACTTGGCCAGCACGTCCTTGCGCATGGCCTTCACTGTCTCCCGGGCGATGATCCGTCCGCCGATAGCCGCCTGGATGGGCACCTCAAAGAGCTGGCGGGGAATGTTGTCCTTGAGCTTTTCACACAGGCGGCGGGCCCGGGGATAGGCCTTGTCCTTGTGGGCGATGAAGCTCAGGGCGTCCACGCCGTCGCCGTTGAGCAGCAGATCCACCTTCACCAGCTCACTGGGACGGTAGCCGGAGAGCTCATAGTCCAGGGAGGCATAGCCCTTGGTGTTGGCCTTCAGCGTGTCGAAAAAGTCATAGATGATCTCGTTGAGGGGCATCTGATAGTGAAGCTCTACCAGATGGGTGTCCAGATACTGCATATCCTTGAACTCGCCCCGGCGGTCCTGGCACATGGGCATGATATTGCCCACATACTCGTTGGGGCTGATGATGGACACCTTCACATACGGCTCCTCCGCGTGCTCGATAACCGTGGGGTCCGGATAGTTGTGGGGATTGTCCACCTTCACCATGGTGCCGTCGGATTTGTATACATGATAGATGACACTGGGCAGGGTGGTCACCAGGTCCAGGTTGAACTCCCGCTCCAGCCGCTCCTGGATGATCTCCATGTGGAGCATGCCCAAAAAGCCGCACCGGAAGCCGAAGCCCAGGGCCACGGAGCTCTCCGGCTCGAAGGTCAGGGAGGCGTCGTTGAGCTGGAGCTTTTCCAGGGCGTCCCGCAGGTCGGGATATTTGCTGCCGTCCTCGGTGTAAATGCCGCAGTAGACCATGGACTGGGCGGGCCGGTAGCCGGGCAGAGGCTGGGCGGCGGGGTTCTCCGCGTCGGTGATGGTGTCGCCCACCTGGGTGTCCTTCACGTTCTTGATGGAGGCGGTGAAATAGCCCACCTCGCCGGCCTGGAGGGCGTCCGTGGGCTCGTTGCCCAGGGGCTTCAGGTAGCCGCACTCCAGAATGGTATACTGGGCTCCGGTGGCCATCATGCGCACCGTCTGGCCCCGGCGGATGGTGCCCTGCTTGATGCGGAACAGCACCACCACGCCTACATAGGGGTCGTACTGGCTGTCGAAGATCAGCGCCTGAAGGGGGGCGTTGGGGTCGCCGTCGGGGGCGGGCACGTTGCGGACCACGTCCTCCAGCACCGCCTCCACGTTAAGTCCCAGCTTGGCGGAGATCTCCGGCGCGTCCATGGCGGGCAGGCCGATGATGTCCTCCACCTCCTGCTTGGCCTTCATGGGATCGGCGGCAGGCAGATCGATCTTGTTGAATACGGGCAGGATCTCCAGCTCGTGCTCCATGGCCAGATAGGTGTTGGCCAGGGTCTGGGCCTCCACCCCCTGAGTGGCGTCCACCACCAGCACAGCGCCCTCGCAGGCGGCCAGGGACCGGGAGACCTCATAGTTGAAGTCCACATGGCCCGGGGTATCGATCAGGTTCAGAGCATAAATTTCGCCGTCCTGAGCCTTGTAAAAAAGATGGACGGCACGGGACTTGATGGTGATGCCCCGCTCCCGTTCCAGGTCCATATTGTCCAGGATCTGGTTTTCCATCTCCCGCTGAGGCACGGCGTCGCACAGCTCCAGCAGCCGGTCCGCCAGCGTGGACTTGCCGTGGTCGATGTGGGCGATAATGGAAAAGTTGCGGATATGGGATTGTTCAAACATTTGCGTTCCTCCTGTAGGTAAGTCCACGCTGACGCGCCAAGTGGCGCGTAACAAGCGGTTTGCGCAGCAAAACCTTGCCGCAGGCGGAATTCATTTCCGCCGAAGGACATTAAATGAAAAGGGCTCCCGGTTTGCCGTCAGGCAAACTGGGAATGGGACTTGCCGTGGTCGATGTGGGCGATAATGGAAAAGTTGCGGATATGGGATTGTTCAAACATTTGCGTTCCTCCTGTAGGTAAGTCCACGCTGACGCGCCAAGTGGCGCGTAACAAGCGGTTTGCGCAGCAAAACCTTGCCGCAGGCGGAATTCATTTCCGCCGAAGGACATTAAATGAAAAGGGCTCCCGGTTTGCCGTCAGGCAAACTGGGAATGGGACTTGCCGTGGTCGATGTGGGCGATAATGGAAAAGTTGCGGATATGGGATTGTTCAAACATTTGTGTTCCTCCTCAGGGGAATAACAAGTTATATTCCCACCTATTATAACGGATGTTCCGGCAAAATGCAATTCCTGTTGCCGCCGGGAAGAAAAAGTGTTACAATAAGGGCACCCCAATTTTTGAGAGGAAAGGACGAATGCCATGAAGCTGAGTTTTTTCGGCGCTGACCAGTGTGTCACCGGCAGCTGCCATTGTCTGGAGGTAGGCGGCAAGCGCATCCTCATCGACTGCGGATTGCAGCAGGGCCGAGACGAGGTGGACAACCGCTCCCTGCCCTTTGCCCCGGGCAGCATCGACTATGCGCTTATCACCCACGCTCACATCGACCACTCCGGCCGGGTGCCTATGCTCATCAAAAACGGCTTTCAGGGCCGTATTCTCACCACCCGGCTCACCGCCCAGCTCATGAGCATCATGCTCCAGGACTCCGCCCACATTCAGGAGAGCGACGCCGAGTATAAAAACCGCAAGAACCGCCGTGCCGGCCGGCCCGAGGAGGAGCCGCTGTATACCGTGGCCGACGCCCAGCGGGTGCCGGAATTCATCGACACCTGCGAGTATGGCCAGCCCGTTCACCTGTGCGATGGGGTGGACGCCGTGTTCATCGACGCGGGCCATCTGCTGGGCTCCGCCTCCATCCGCCTGACCCTCACCGAGGGAGGCCAGACGAAAACCATCGTGTTCTCCGGCGATATCGGCAACGTGGACCAGCCCATCATCCGGGATCCCCAGTTTTTCACCGGGGCGGACTATGTGGTCATGGAAAGCACCTACGGCGACCGCAACCACACCGAGGTGTGGAGCTATACCGGCCAGCTGGCCCAGATCATCGACGAGACTCTGGGCAAGGGCGGCAACGTGGTGATTCCCTCCTTTGCCGTGGGCCGCACCCAGGAGCTGCTGTATTTCATCCGGGAGATCAAGGATCAGGGCCTGGTGACCTCCGTGCCGGATTTCCCCGTGTATGTGGACAGTCCCCTGGCCAAAAGCGCCACCACCATTTTCTGCGGCGATCTGCGGGGCTATCTGGACGAGGACGCTCTGGAGCTGGTGAAGGACGGCACCCATATGTTCAATTTCCCGGGTCTGCATCTGACGGAGACCGTGGACGAGTCCAAATCTCTGAACGAGGACCATACCCCCAAGGTCATCATCTCCGCCTCCGGCATGTGCGACGCGGGCCGCATCCGCCACCATCTGAAGTATAACCTGTGGCGGGCGGACAGTGCCGTGGTGTTCGTGGGCTTCCAGTCTCCGGGCACCCTGGGCCGGACCCTGCTGGACGGGGCGACCTCCGTGAAGCTGTTCGGCGAGGACGTGGCGGTCCGGGCCAAGGTGGTGAATTTCCAGGGCCTCAGCTCCCACGCCGACCACGACCATCTGCTGGACTGGATCAGCCATTTCAAGGAGCCCAAGCCCCAGCACGTGTTCGTGGTCCACGGCGACCGGGAGGTGGCGCCGGTGTTTGCCCAGGCCGTGAGTCAGCTGGGCTTTACGACCCATGCCCCCCAGTATACCGAGGAGTATGACCTGCTGACCTGCACCCAGCTGGCAGCGGGCTATCTGCCCCAGCGCAAGACCCGCACCTTCGACGGCGCGCCCCGGGTCACCGCGGCGTATCAGAAGCTGGTGCAGCTGGGCGATTCCCTGGTGGGCCTTATCCGCCGCAGCAAGGGCCGGGACAACAAGACCCTGGCCGCCTTTGCCGAGGCGCTGCGTAAGATCCTGGACAAGTTCGAATTCTAAGCGGACGGGATGTGATATTCCATCGCTTGCAGGGGCGGGACCCGTGTGCCCCGCCCCTGTGCTTTACCGGAAAGGAGGGCGCTTATGCCCGCATTGGAGAAAAACCGCATTTACCGCGCCCATATCGACGGCTATTCCAGCGAGGGCCTGGGCATTGCCCGGATAGACGGCCAGGTGGTGTTCGTCCACGGGGCCGTCCGGGGCGAGACCTGCGACGTTCTGGTGATGAAGGTGCTGAAAAACGCCGCCTTCGGCAAGATCGCCGCCCTGGCGGACCCGTCTCCCGCCCGGCGGCAGCCGGACTGTCCGTATTATGGCCGCTGCGGCGGCTGCGATTTCCGGCATATGTCCTATGAGGAGGAGCTGTGGGCCAAGCGTGCCCGGGTCCAGGACGCCCTGACCCGCATCGGCGGCGCGGAGGTGACGGTGGAGGAAATTCTGGGTGCGGAGCAGCCCCTGCACTACCGCAACAAGAGCATCTATCCCATCTCCCCGGCGGGGGAGGTGGGCTTTTACCGGGCCCGCAGCCACCAGGTGGTGCATGTGGAGCACTGTCTCATCCAGAAGCCGGAGGCCGATGCCCTGGCTCAGGCGGTGCGGGACTATATCGCCCGGTTTCAGGTGGAGCCGTATAACGAGGCCACTGGCCGGGGCCTGCTGCGGCACCTGTACGTCCGCACCAGCTGCCGGGGGGAGTCCCTGGCGTGCCTGCTGGTCAACGGCTCCCGCCTGCCCCATGAGCAGGAGCTGGTGGATATGCTCCGGGCCGCCGCGCCCGGAGTCTGCGGCGTGGTGCTGGGGGAGAATACCCGCCGGGGCAACGCCATTTTAGGGGATCGGTACCGGACCCTCTGGGGCCGGGATTATCTGACGGATACCCTCTGCGGACTGGAGCTGCGGCTGTCGGTGCCGTCGTTTTATCAGGTGAACCACGACCAGGCCCAGCGCCTGTATGAAAAGGCCCTGGAATACGCGGGGCTGACGGGCCGGGAGCTGGCGGTGGACCTGTACTGCGGCGCCGGGACCATCACCCAGGTGCTGGCCCGCCGGGCCCGGCACGTCATCGGCGGCGAGATCGTGCCGGAGGCTATCCGGGACGCGGAGGACAGCGCCCGCCGCAACGGCGTGGAGAACGTGGAGTTCCTGTGCGGCGATGCCTCCCGGCTGGCGGCGGAGCTGCGGCAGCGGGGCCTGCGGCCCGACGTGATCTGCGTGGACCCGCCCCGGAAGGGCCTGGCGCCCGATGTGGTAGAGGCTGCCGCCTCTATGACACCCGGCCGCATTGTGTATGTATCCTGCGACCCGGCCACTCTGGCCCGGGATGTGGCCCGCTTTGCCCCCTTGGGCTATCGCCCCGTCCGCGCCTGCGCCGTGGATCTTTTCCCTGGCACGGCGAACGTGGAGACGGTGTGTCTATTGACCAAGCGTCCGGACTGAAGCAGAAATACGGCATCATTGAGCGTGAGAACTACAATAAGCCGAAATCCGAGGATGCCAGGCAGCCCCAATGCCCACCGGAGAAGGAAAAAGCGATCACGGAGGCACTGCGTCACTTTGGGATGATTTGAGGCGGATGTCTTAATCATTAAAGGAACGGTGAGGGTATGAAGTACAAAATTGCGATCTGCGACGACTCCGGTGCGGACAGACAATATGTTTTGAATATGGTGCGCGCCTGGGCTTCGTCCGCCGGTCACACGGTGCATATCGACGATTTTCCCTCCGCCGAGAGCTTCCTGTTCCGCTACGCAGAAGAAAGCGACTACGACATTCTCCTGCTGGATATCGAAATGGGCGCGATGGACGGCGTCACGATGGCGAAAGAGCTTCGCAAGAGCAATGACACGGTGCAGATCATTTTCATCACCGGCTACTCCGATTATATTTCAGAGGGCTACGAGGTGGCAGCGCTCCACTATCTGATGAAGCCTGTGAAGGAAGAAAAGCTCCGGTCGGTGCTGGACCGCGCCGCGGAAAAGATAACGAAAAACGAACGGGTCCTGCATTTCGAGTCCGGCGGAGAAATGGTGCGTGTGCCGATTTATCAGATTCGATATGCAGATGTGCTCGGCAACTATGTGACCGTTCACGCGCGAACGGATGTGACGGTGAAAATGACATTGGGCGAGCTTGAGAAGCAGCTCGACGAGTGCTTCTACCGCGTGGGGCGCTCTGCGCTCGTGAATCTGACGCAGATCAGCCGCGTCACCAAGACGGAGATCCGGCTCAGTGACGGAACCGCCATCCCGCTGCCGCGGGGCGCGTATGAGGGCGTCAACCGTGCCATTATCAACATGAGGTAAGGCGTATGGAATTGTTTGCAAAGAAAATCGAAAAGCAGCTCGCCTCCTATCAGCAGGAGCTGATCGAAACGCATTACCGGGAGGTAGACAACATGTACCGCCAGATTCGCGGCTGGCGGCATGACTACCGCAACCATATTCAGACCATGAAGGCTTACGCTGCCGCGGGAGATTGGAACGCCATCCAAAACTACCTCGACCTGCTGGACACCGATCTGCAAACCGTGGACACGGTCATCAAGACCGGCAATCCCATGACCGACGCCATCTTGAACTCCAAAATCTCCCTTGCAAAGGCAAAGGGCATCGAGGTAGTGGCGGATGCCCACATCCCCGTCCAGCTGAAGTCCTCGGAGATCGATCTCTGCTGCATCCTCGGCAATCTCTTCGACAACGCCATTGAGGCCAGCATGAAGCTGCCGGAGGACAAGCGCCTCATCCGGGTCTATATGGATATGAAAAACACCCAGCTCTACATCTCCTTCACCAATTTTACCGCCGGGAAGAAAATGCAGAAGGAGGGAGGGCTGTTCCGCAGCACCAAGGGCGAGGGGCATGGCTTTGGCCTTGTTCGCATCGACGCCATCGTGGAGCGGCTGGACGGATACATCAGCCGCAACAGCGAGGACGGTGCATTCACCACTGAAATACTGCTTCCGCAGGAGTGAGAGCTGCAATTCATCCCCCGGAAAAAGCGATTCGTCCCCGGAATCAACCGGGGACGATTTTTTCTGCTATGCTATGCGCGTGAGGTGAAACGACATGAAACACAGAGAAAAACCGAAGTACAGCGTCCGGCAAAATGTCTGCTTTATGGTGCGGACCGCTTGGGAGAAGCGCAGGAGAGTGCTGCTCCTTTGCGTTGTGGTCGCGGCCATCAAAGTGGCGTTGGATTTGGCGCAGCTCTATGTCACACCGGAAATTCTTACGAGGGTGGAGCAGGGCGTTCCCGTGGGGGAGTTGCTGACAACTATCGGATTTTTCACAGCGGCACTTCTTCTCTTACAGGGGGCTGCGGCGTATTGCGATGCCATCCGGATGCCCGGTGAGGTCGATGTTCGCTGTGCCATCATCCGCATGATCTCCCGGAAAAGCGGCGAGACCTCCTACCCAAATGTCCACGACTCCAAAATTCTGAAGCTGGAGGAGCAGGCGCAGCGGGCCACCAGCGGCAACGACGATGCGGCGGAGCATATTTGGCGAACGCTGACGGAGCTGCTGGCAAATCTCGGCGGCTTTGCCGTATATCTGCTGCTGTTCTCCCGCTTGAGCCGCTTTTTGATCCTGCTGGTGGTGCTGACCGCCGCAGCAGACTTCTTCGTTTCCCACTACATCAGTGAGTGGGAGTACCGCCACCGGGATGAACGGGAACAGTATGACAAGGAACTGCACTATTTTCTGACGCAGCCTCGGCAGATACAGCTTGCCAAGGACATCCGCGTCTTTGGTTTAGTCCCTTGGCTGCGGGAATTGCGGGAAAAATCCATGAAGGCACTCTCCGCCTTCATCGCCCGCCGGGAAAGGACTTATCTCTGGGCTAATGTGGCTGACGTGGCGCTGACGCTTCTTCGCAACGGCATCGCGTATGCGTATCTGATTCGGCAAACTCTGGTACATGGCTGGCCTGCATCGACATTTTTGCTCTACTTTACCGCCGTCAGCGGCGCTGCATCGTGGGTGACCGGCATCCTGACCCAGTGCAGCCAACTGCATAAGGAGAGCATCGACCTGTCCAAAATACAGGAATATTTGAACATTCCGGAGCCGTTTCAGTTTGAGGGCGGAGCGCAGCCGCCCGCAGCCGACGGGTATGAGCTGCGGCTGGAGAACGTGTCCTTCCACTATCCGGGCACGGAGAGGGATATTCTCAGGCACATAGACCTGACCATCCATCCCGGCGAAAAGCTGGCGGTGGTGGGCTTGAACGGTGCGGGCAAGACCACCATGGTGATGCTGCTTTGCGGCTTCTACGACCCCACCGAGGGGCGTGTGCTGCTAAACGGGCAGGATATTCGTGAATTTGACCGCAGCGCGTATTACCGCCTGTTTTCCGCTGTATTTCAGGGGTTTTCCATTTTGGATACCACCATTGCGGAATGTGTTGCCCAGACCACCGAGCATATCGACAGAGTAAAAGTCGATCACTGCCTTGCACAGGCCGGCTTGACAGAGGCTATTGCCAAATTCCCCCAGGGGGTGGATACCCACTTTGGCCGGGAGGTGTATCTGGACGGCGTACAGCTCTCCGGCGGCCAGACCCAGCGGCTGATGCTGGCGAGAGCGCTTTATAAGGACGGGCCCATCCTCGTTCTGGACGAGCCTACGGCGGCGCTGGATCCCATTGCGGAAAACGATATTTACCAAAAGTACAGCGATATGACGGCGGGTAAGACCTCCGTGTTCATCTCCCACCGGCTGGCGTCCACCCGCTTCTGTGACCGCATCCTCTTTATAGCAGACGGCGGCATCGCCGAGGAGGGTACCCACAAGGAGTTACTGGCAAAGGGCGGTGCTTATGCGGAGCTATTTGCCGTGCAGAGCCGCTATTATCAGGAAGGAGGTGTGCAGGATGAAGAAGAAAGCTGAGGGTATGAGCCTGCGGGAGACCTTTGCCATCCACCGCCGGGCGGCACGAGATATGCGCCGGATCGCACCGGGCTGCTTTATGCCGTTTATCCTCTGTGCTGTTGTGGAGGCAGCATCGCCCTATGCGGTCATCTGGCTCTCCGCCCGGCTTGTCGATGAACTATCCACCCTTTGCAGACCGGAGATTCTGGCCAAATGGGTCCTTTGGATCGTAGCGGTCAGTGCTGCGGCAGAGCTGCTCAAGGCCGTGCTGGAGAGGTGGAAAAATGTCCGGAGCGAACTGCTTGACAGACAGAAAGAAGTTTTGTATACCGAGAAATTTCTGCGGATGGATTATGCCGACTGTGACAGGCAGGAAACACGTGATCTGTTCTCTCAGATCCGGCAGAATGCCGACTGGTCCGGTTGGGGCTTTGCCCATCTCAAGCTGTACTATACGCAGGCAGTCCAAGGCATCACCGGCATTTTAGGGGCTGCCGCCTTGACGGTGAGCCTGTTCACCCGGCAAGTCCCGACCTCGGCGGGAAAATTGACCGCTCTCAATCACCCGCTTTTCCTTGTGGGCATCCTTCTGCTGATTGCCGCCGTTACCTGCCTTGGTCCGGCGCTGGTCGGCAGAGCCTATTCTGCCTGGAACACGCTGGCAGAGCAGGTATGCTTCGGCAATCGCGTGTTCAGCCACTTCGTTTTCATGCAGCCGGGGGACAAGGAAAAAGACATGGATCGCAGAATGTACCGCCAGAGCGAACTGGCGGAGCATTATGTCCGCACAGTGAATATCTTCGGCGTCGGCTCTCCCGTGGCAAAGGCGTCCCAAACCACTGTGGGACTGAGCAAGGCGCTGGCCGCCTCTCTATCCGCTGTTCTCTCCGGCGTTGTGTATGTGTTCGTATGCTTGAAGGCGCTGGGCGGTGCCTTCGGCATCGGCAGCGTGACCCAGTATGTCAGCGCCGTGACCACATTTTCCGGCAACGCCGCCCTGCTACTGAGCACCGTCAGTCATATGCGGGCCAATGCTGAGTTCCTCAAGGCCATCTATACGTTTCTCGACATTCCCAATTCCATGTATCAGGGGAGTCTCACCACCGAAAAGAGGTCGGATCGTCAGTATGACGTGGAGTTTCGGGATGTATCCTTCCGTTATCCCGGCTCGGACATCTGGGCGCTGCGCCATGTGAATATGAGGTTCAAGGTCGGAAAAAGGCTTGCCATCGTGGGCGAAAACGGCAGCGGCAAGACCACCTTCATCAAGCTCCTGTGTCGCCTGTACGACCCGCAGGAGGGGCAGATTTTGCTCAACGGCATCGACATCCGCAAGTACCGCTATGACGATTACATGGGCATATTTTCCGTGGTATTTCAGGATTTCCAGCTCATCTGCCAGCCCTTGGGCAACAATGTGGCGGGTAGCATGGAATATGACCGTGACCGGGCAAAGAAGGCTCTGACCGATGCAGGCTTCGCAGACCGTCTTGCAGCGATGGAAAAGGGTCTGGACACCATGCTTTACAAAAATCTCTCCGAGGACGGTGTCGAGGTTTCCGGCGGCGAGGCGCAGAAGATCGCCATTGCCCGCGCACTCTATAAGGACGCGCCCTTCATCATCCTCGACGAGCCAACGGCGGCGCTGGACCCCATCGCCGAGGCGGAGATCTACAGTAAGTTCGATGAGATCGCAGGCAATAAGACTGCCATCTATATCTCCCACCGCCTGTCCTCCTGCAAATTCTGTGACGAGATCGCCGTGTTCCACGAGGGCGCGGTCATCCAGCAGGGCAGTCACGCCGAATTGCTCGCCGATCGGGGCGGCAAATACTACGCGCTCTGGAACGCACAGGCGCAGTATTATACGGAGTGAAGCTGCTCTGTGCGTCAGAAAGAAACCGCTGTAATCCCCATCCCGTGCAGGATGGAGATTACAGCGGTTTTGCATTTTCAGAGCAGGCATGACAAGCTGCCTTTTGCAGTTTGTATATGCACCCGCGAGGAAAATGTGGGATTGCAAAGGGAGGTCTCGCCTGTCGGCTCGGTCAGCGCTTCAAAGCGTTTCACGCTTTGAGGTCTCCGCCGGAGACCCGCGCCCCTTTGCCGCGAGGTTTCCAATAGGGGCGCGAGCCGCCCTGTTGGCACACGATTTTGCTTCGCAAAGTCTAGTGTGTTATACCTTTGCTTCCGTCTGACGCGGGAAAGGGGTTGACGGCGTACTCTGCGGTGCGGCAGAGTGTGGCGACAAATGCTTTTTCGTGGCAGTAGGACAGGCGGATTTTGTGATGTGAGCTACAGCACAAACGCAGGATTTTTGAGAAGCAAAATCCGACTGGCCGGAAAAGGAAGCAGAGGTATATAAAAGCCTTCGTCCCACCACAGCGCCGCCTTTGTTTCAGTGTTTCTTCCGCTTCCCTTTGCCGTGGGTCATGGTCGTTTTCCCGCGCTGGCTGATGGGGCTTTTCAGGTACTTGGACTTTTTAAGTCCGCTGATGATTGAGACAAATTCTTCCTTTGTAAGTGTGTCATAATCAAGCCCAATCGTTGCCATGAACGCACGGATTTGTTTTTCCTCGGAGCTTCCCTCAAAGTTCATTGCCTCCCGTAACTGGTTCTGCATATTTTCTGCAAAGGAGACTTCATCCGCAGTCATGGTATCGGGGCGGTGTTCACTCCGAATGTCACGGAGAATGCCTTTCAGGTCATCCGCAATCAGGCTTCCGAAATATTCATCTTCCCGAATCTGCGCCACTTCTAATGTCCGCAGATGCAGGTCATTTTCCTCGCCGCCATTTTTTATCAACGCCATCTGCCGGACGGCTTCCAGCACGGCATTCATATCGTTGACCCGCATATCCGCGATCCGGTCAACGTAAATCTCAGCATCCAGCATGAAGCGCTGGAAATCTTTATGGCAGATCAGCTCCGACAGCAGCCGGTGGTTGAACCTGCCCGTTTTCAATACATCAATCGAAGCATCACTCAAATGCAGCTCATGCAGAGCTGTGTTTGGGTGATTTTTTGTTTCCGTCCTCCCCATCAGATAGTCGCAGGAAACACCGTAATAGTCCGCCAGCAACAGAATGCTGTACGGGCTGATGTCCTTGCCGTTATCCGATTCATATTTGCCAAGCGCGGATTTCGAGATACCCACCTCGGCGGCAAGCTGCTCCAAGGTCAGCTTTCGCTCTACTCGTAAATCCTTCAACCGCTCTCCGATTGTCAGCTTGACTTGCATACAGCAGCCTCCTTTTCCATTTTTCTGTATTATATCATGCTTTTCCGTTTTGTGTCTCAAAGCGTGGAAAATTTCAACTTCTACCCCACTTTTCCTACCTCTTGGATATACGGGAAAGGGCCTGTTTTCTTACTAAAATTTAGACGTAAACCACGCAGAACCTTGAAAATTTCATGACCGTTCGATGAGGATATGCTTTCCGGTGAAGTACCGCATTCCGCGTACCAAGGAGGAGACAACGCCGGGGTAAGGACTCGGGCAGGAACGGCATCGTCAGAACGGCAAAGCTCAATTATTTTACAGGAGGAAACAGGTATGGATTTATTTACACAAATCAAGATGGCAGTTTCCGTGAAAGAGGCTGCCGAATACTACGGATTGGAAGTAAACCGTGGCAACATGACCCGCTGCCCCTTCCACGCCGACCGCACGCCCAGCATGAAGCTGAACGAGGATTACTTTTACTGCTTCGGGTGCGGGGCCCACGGCGATGTGATCGACCTTGTGGCAAAGCTGTTCAACCTGACGAGCTTGCAAGCAGCGAAAAAGCTGGCGTATGACTTTGGGATCGACCCGGACAAGCCCCCGGCCGCGGCAGCGCTGCGGAAGCCGAAATATCCGCAGGCCAAAGCGTTCCGGAAAGAAGAGCTACATTGTCAGCGGATACACAGAACGGAGAAAGAGAGGGAGACTGCCTATGGTAGATGAATGGAGCGGCTTCGCCGCTTTGCTGGCAAATTTGATTGAAAAGTATGCCGTGGTTCTGAATCTTGATGCGCTGCCCGATCTCGTCATAGAGGGAGCTGTGTCTGAAAAAGGTGATGCTGATAAGAGTATTCACGAAAACGATATTGAACCCGTGAAAGCGGCATGATATAATTATCATGAAATAAGTGTCCAAACCGCTATTGCAGGAGCAAAAGCTCCTGCAATGGCAGAAAACGAGGTGAAGTAACCATGGAACGCTGGGAGAATGAGCAGAATAATTCTGAAATGATGATTTATACCACAGAGGACGGCTTGACAAAGATCGAAACGACCTTCGA